>ERZ724522.345-NODE-345-length-31383-cov-46.687628_pt1 | contig 31383 bp, 43 predicted proteins | sample MGYA00376055_ERZ724522 | MGnify/ENA primary metagenome ERZ724522 (study PRJEB28724, sample SAMN07190884) | wastewater metagenome | isolation source: effluent of sewage treatment plant in Hong Hong | place: Hong Kong | collected 2016-03-17 ...
CATCGGCCCTTCGAAACATTCGTAAACCAGATCCGCGAAGGCTTGACGGGCTGCATAGGTGGCTGCAGAGTGGGCTGCAGAGCGGGCTGCAGAGTAGGCTGCATAGGTGGCTGCAGAGTTGGCTGCAGCGAGGGCTGCAGAGTTGGCTGCAGAGTGGGCTGCAGCGAGGGCTGCAGAGTGGGCTGCAGAGCGGGCTGCAGAGTGGGCTGCAGAGTGGGCTGCAGCGAGGGCTGCAGAGTGGGCTGCAGCGAGGGCTGCATAGGTGGCTGCAGAGTGGGCTGCAGAGTGGGCTGCAGAGCGGGAGGCAGGGTTCCCTGTAAACAGCCAATCAGACACAACATCAGGCACATTAGGCATCAAATGTACGACAGACAGGGCTTGCATTCTCGCGAAGTAACACAGCATCGCAGATGCTTCGAACGATGCGATGATAGTGCGTTCTGTGCAGACTAGTTTATCTCCTTGATACAAGATTTCACCACCACACCGCACAAGATGCAGGGTGTCTCCAGGTGCATACTTAAGCGCATCATAGGGATGTAGGGAAGCGTGTAATCCTTGTGTGCACAGTATAGGTTTTCCGTCAAACTTAAGAGTCTCCCCCACAGGAGGAAGTTTAGAGCCATCTCTTAGTTTGTTACCATCAGTGAAGTGCCACGCATAAATAGGCTTGGTCATGATAATCCTTAGAAGTAAGTGCCAAAGATGGCATAAAAATACAAACACCCAAACACAATACCCGCCCCGATTGAGACTACCCAGTCCCTGATGGTGTTGTTTTTATGCAACAGTTTCATCATCTGCCTCCTTGTTGTCCCTCATTTCGATATACTTGTCTGCGAGTTCGTACCAGTCAACATCAGACAAGGCGGAGGCGATAAGATCGTCAGCAAGTCCAGCGGTAGAGTTTTGGTCTGCGATAAGATCGTCAACCCATTCTTTGATGGTTTGGGCTGCATCATATCGACTGTCGGGAACCATCGATTCATCAAAACCGTCTTCGTCAAGCCACAGACTCACAAGCCAAGTAGCGTGGTTTTTCCAGCCATTACAGGTGCGGTCAGCCATGATTAGAATCCTTTGTGGTTCGTTTGGCGTGACAGACTCTATTGTAACTCAGTCAATAGAGCCGGTCAAGTCTTAGTTGTGGGTCTGCGTCCCGTTCAGTTCCTCGGGACTCATGCACATAACCCAGTGTCCTTTACTGACACACTCGATTACAGGGAGAATGGGGTAGTTCATCATGTATTGCATCTCACGCATTGCCTTGAATTTAGTTTCAAAGAATTTAATCCCGTTGATTGAAATAGGATTGTCTCCGAAACACCATACATAAGCCATGTTAACGGGAAGATACCGTAGGTTAATACAGGTGCGGACTGACATGATGTGTTTCCTTGTGTGTGGTAACTCTGTAGATACTTTACAGGACTACCTAGGCATTGTCAACCCCTAAGTAGCCCTATCTTACGCTTACTTCATGCTTCCAAGGTGATTGTGGCGCTTTGGGTTAAGGTAACGGTCAATCATTATTTCCCAGTGTCCAGCGTCTTTCATGGGGTACTTAAGGTTCCGTGTCTCAGTGAAATGCTTTGCAAGCTTACCCCACACTCGCGGGTTAGGGAAGCGGCGCTCTTGCATCGTAAACCGATGCTCAGTCCAGCCCAGTCGCAGAAGGATATCAACTACTGCACCGGATCGACTGATCCCTGCGTGGCAGTTCACCCAAAGGTTTCCCTTTGCCGTCTGCACCTCATTGATAAACCGAGCAAGGCGTAAGGCTTGGGTGTCGTTGAATGCCTGTGGGATATCTTCGGCACAATCGAAGAAGTGGAGATAATGGGTATTCGCCCGGATCGGGGTTTTGATTGCTTCGTCAGGGTGTCCGCTGATCGAGATAAAAAAATCCTTTGCAGGGTCAACAGAATGGCCTACAAGGCGCTCGAATTGATGGGACTGTGCCACCCATTGATTAAGGTTAGACGTGAGCATGGCGGTACCTTTCAAAGCGTTTAAACGTGGTTACAGGGAATCCGACTAAGAGCCCGACTGTGCAGGCTCTTAAGCTGACTGCCTGGCTTACGCTAAACTGCAGGGTCGGTAATCACCGGGCAAACGGTTCCGTCTTTGTATTGACGGACCATCCAGTTTCCTCCATGCAAGTCTTTGCGACTACTGGTCCAAGTCTTGTCAAGGGCCATTCCAAGGTTATAGGCGTCCTTATTCCCTGACCGTTTGAGCCGTTTGTACGATGTTTCCAATTCAGTCACATAATACAAGCGGTCATCGATCATCTTTGCCATTGCCTGATTGTACTTGGCGACCTTCGCATCAGTGTTAGGGACCAGACGCTCCATAGTGATAAGCGTTACTCCGCCTTTCCGCAGGTTGTCGGGATTCTGGATGACATCCACTCGATAGATCTTAGGAGCGAAAATCGTAGGGTACTCGGCAATCGCCTTGAGCCAGTGCATATATCCATCAGTCTCAACAGGGTTGGAACCCTTGCGGCCGAACTGTCCAGTCATTTTACAGACCTTGACCACAAGCCTGGGATCGGGATGGGACACGGTGCAGGCGAAAGCGCCTTCGCCAAGCCTTTTAACACTGTGGTTCTCAGTCTTCGACAGGAACCCATAAAACACATCTTGCGGGTCAATGATCGAAGCGTGGCGGTTAATCTTCAACATGATCTATCCTTGTGTGTGTGTCAGATTGGAGTGTAAAGCCCCATCTCAGGGGCTGTCAAGCCTAGGCGACGATTCCCGCGCCTTTCAGAATTTCCACAATTTCCACGGCTTCTACAGCATAACCCATTGCCTCAAGGCGCACGATAAGAGCATAGCATTGATCTTCTAGGCTTTGCTCCACTTCGATACCATCCACCGGCAGAGTCACAGGCTTTGCAGACTTTGCAGGCTTTCCGTGTCCACGTGCTAGTTTGGCATTAGCCTGCAGTCCAGCAGCAGCAACGGCAAAGTCGGCGTGAGCAATGGCAGCCTTAAGGACTGCGTTAAAGTCACACTTGCGCTGTTTTGCGGCAACATAGTTACGTTCGGCCAGGGCATCGCCGAATTGCTTAACCACAACTTTGGCGAGTTGTTCCGGCTGCGGATCGTTACGCACTACTGCGATGATCTCCTGCAAGTTAAGAGCCTCGGCAACTGCCCCATAGACAACCACATCAGCAAAGCGGATAACAGCTTCTTGCAGCTTTGCGGGCTGATGGGGTGCATTGTTGATATTGGATGGTGCCGCTTGTCCGAAGACTTCAGCAGCAAGTTGGGTGAGCATTTCTGGTAACTCCTAAGTTACTGGGTGGCTGGAGTCTTGATTGTCGGTCGGTTCACTACAGCACACAACCACAGTTACAATTTGTTACACGTTAAGCTTGCTTAACTGTACAGTGAAGCTTCGCTTCACCACAACTTAGACTGTGGAGTCTGCATCGCCTGTGTAGACTACGCCTAAAGGATTAAGCCTAAAGGATTAGGTGCTACACAGTCTCTTACGCACTACATTGGTGCACAGTGACTGCATAGTCACGGACTGACTGCATAGACTAGACAGTGTCTACCTAGTTATGGCGTGACTGTGCAGGCTGTGTAGTGACTGTGTAGTTATGCAGTGACTGTTGAGTGGGGGGAGGGGTCTGCAGGCTGTGGAGAATTTTGTGGTAGCTACACAGCCACAACAAAGGGTAAAATAGGATTATACCTCATAGGGTATATTAGAGAAATATACCGTATAGGGTATATTGCAAAGTACTTGACAGCTAAAGGAATTTAGTAACATTTGTTACAGATCGAAAAGGAGGGCTGCATAGCCGGCTGCGGAGGTCACAAAGTGGTCTTGTAGCCCCGCTGCACCATGCTCTCCCGTAGGGGACTGCAGAGCCTGTTACCTACCGTTCGTCGGCTCATAGCTACCGTTCGTCAGCTACTACTTGATTTTTGTGTTAAAAGAGTGTATAATGCTAATTACAGCAGGAAAACTGTTTACCTATATAGTTATGTAGGTTTTTACAACAAGACTTTCTATGCTGTACTCCGAAGGGAACAAAGAGAAATTGAGAACTTTTCTTTGTTATCATGTAGTTTATTATTTTAAGTGGTATATACTTTGGTTATATTAAAGAAGTAGTATTCTTAAAATAGAGAACTAGAACTATATAGTAGGACACTGATGACTGATGTCGAAAATAGGTTGGTCCCTGTAGTAAAGAAAGGTCGTCCTACCAAAGCTGCCATTGCTGCAGCTAAAAAGCCTGGAAAAGGTAAGGTTGGTCGTCCTGTAGGTGATAATGGTAGAATCCAAGAACTGAAGGCTAGACTTCTGTCTACTTCAGGAAATAAGGTGATTGACACTATTGTCCGCATAGCCTTGGATGATAACCATCAAGGACAGATGGCAGCATTGAAAATGTGTATTGATCGTCAGCTTCCCTTGTCGTTATTCGAGAAAGACGCTAAGAAGGGTGGGAATGCCATCACGATCAATATCACAGGTGTAGGTAATGTGGAATCTGCTGAAAACACTATTGATGCAGACGACATAGACTACACAGAAGAATAACCCCGGGGGAATAGCTTAGTGGTAAAGCAGCAGTCTCCAAAACTGCCAACTGAGGTTCGATTCCTTGTTTCTCCGCCAATCAATTGCGGGATAGAGAAGTCTGGTATCTCGTCAGCCTCATAAGCTGAAGATCATGGGTTCGAATCCCATTCCCGCTACCATTCAACGGTGTTTGTAGCTTAAGGCAAAGCCCCTACCTGTGAAGTAGGAAGATGTCGGTTCGACTCCGATCAATCACCCCAACTAAGGACACTATGGCTGGCCTAAACGTCAAACTCCACAAAGCACAACTAGAGATTTTTCACGCTAGTCACCGATTCAAGGTGGTTGCTGCTGGACGAAGGTTTGGCAAAAGCCGCCTAGCTGCCTGGATTCTTCTAATCAAAGCACTGCAAAGTCCTGAGAAGGATGTATTCTACGTAGCCCCTACCTTCCAGCAAGCGAAGGATATTATGTGGGCTATGCTCAAGGAACTGGGCAACGAAGTCATTGTAGCCGCCCATGAGAACACAGGGGTACTAACCCTAGTCAATGGTCGTAAGATCGCCCTGAAGGGTTCTGATAGGCCGGATACGCTTCGTGGTGTCGGTCTGTACTACGTCGTTATCGACGAATACGCTTCCATGAAGCCTAATGTGTGGGAACAAATCATTCGTCCTGCCTTGGCAGACGTTAAAGGCGGTGCACTGTTTATTGGTACTCCTGCAGGTCGTAACCACTTTTGGGATCTGTACAAGTACGCAGATGAGGCTGATGATCCTGAATGGGTTGCTTTCCACTACACAAGTTACGATAATCCCTTCCTTGACCCCACTGAGATTGAAGCTGCAAAGAAAACCTTAAGCTCCTTTGCCTTCCGGCAGGAGTTTATGTCGTCCTTCGAAGCCTCTGCTTCGGATATCTTCAAAGAACAGTGGATCAAGTACGAGAAGGAAGAGCCTAAAGAGGGTGACTTCTACATGGCTGTGGACTTAGCAGGCTTTGCGGATGTGGCCAAGGAACAAGGCAACAAGAAACAACGCCTAGACCAGTCTGCTTTAGCACTTGTGAAGGTAAACAACGCAGGTTGGTGGGTTAAAGACATCCAGTTTGGTCGGTGGGACATCAGGGAAACTGCTGTACGTATCCTCAAAATGGCAAAAGACAACCACGTTCGTATCATTGGGATTGAAAAAGGTGCTTTAGCGAACGCGATCATGCCCTACATGCTGGATATCATGAAGAGGGTTGGTTTCTTCCCCCGTATTGAGTCGGTGACGCACGGCAATAAAAAGAAAACTGACCGTATTGTGTGGTCTTTGCAAGGTCGTTTTGAGCATGGACGCATCCTCCTGAACAAAGGAGACTGGAATGACACCTTTGTGGACGAACTTATGCAGTTTCCTGACCCACGAACCCATGATGACCTTATCGATGCTCTGTCGTACATTGACCAAGTGGCGATAACTATCTACCAGAAGGACATTGAAGATGAGTACGAGTGTTATGATGCTGTGGCAGGATACTGATGGACGATAACAACACACCCACCCAAGGCTATAAGATGACAAAGAATCAGCAAAGGCTGCTTCAGTTTGTCACTTCACACACAGACCTATGGCGTGAGCATCGAGACACGAACTATTTGAAGACCTGGGACGAATACGAGCGCTTATGGCGTGGAATGTGGACCGGATCGGATAAGAATCGTGAATCTGAGCGCTCACAGATCGTTACTCCGGCCATTCGACAGGCTATTGATAGTCGTCAGGCAGAGATTGAAGAGGCTATCTTTGGCCGTAAAGACTGGTTTGACGTTGATGACGATGAACAAGACAAAGAAAAGGGTGACATTGCGCTTCTGAAGGCCAATCTTCGTGAAGACTTCAAACGAGACAAGATTAAGAAGTCAATTACACAGATTAATCAGCTTGGTGAGGTCTACGGCACAGGTATTGGTGAGATTGTCATCAAGGAAAGCACTAAAAGTTCCCCTGCTTCACAGGATATCGGTGTTCCAGGCATCCAAGCAGTCGGTGTCATGGAAACTGAGCGAGTTTCGTTACGTTTGAAGCCTGTTTCGCCTAAAAACTTCATCATTGATCCGAATGCACTGGATGTTGATGATGCGATGGGCTGTGCAGTCGAAGAATTCATCAGCTTACACACAATCATCGCTGGAATGGTGTCGGGGACGTACCGGAAGTGCCCTATTGGTGAGACAGGGCCTGATGATGAGTTAGAGCCTGTTCAAAACAAGCAGGACTATGACCATCAACGTGTCAAAGTGCTTCGCTACTACGGCTTGGTACCTCGCGAGTTACTTGAGAACCTTGAAGACAGCGATTCAGACGCCTTAGAAGATGAGCTCGAAGATGATGATGAGCTTATTCCTCAGTACGAAGAAGACTATGGCGACATGGTTGAAGCTTTAATTGTTATTGGTAATGAGTCTCATTTACTGAAGGCCGTAGAAAATCCCTATATGATGAAGGACCGGCCAATTGTGGTCTATCGTCCTGAAATCATCACAGGCCGCTTCTTTGGTTGTGGTACTGTGGAGAAGGGCTACAACATGCAAAAGGCCCTAGATGGTCAGATGCGTGCTCACATGGACGCCACAGCCTTGGCCACAGCGCCAATGATGGGGATGGATGCTACTCGAATGCCAAGGGGGTTTAAGTTTGAAATCAGACCTGGACGAACGGTCCTCACTAATGGAGATCCGAAAGAGGTACTTTATCCGTTCAATTTTGGTCAAGTTAATCCCGTTAGCGTTCAAACTGCCCAATTGTTTGAAAGGTATCTTCAACAGGCTACTGGGACTCTTGATAGTGCTGGCCTACCCCAACAAGTAGGTAATCAGGCTGATACTGGCGGAATGGCTATTGCTATCTCTGGTATCCTGAAGAAACACAAACGAGCATTGATTAACTTCCAAGAAGACTTCTTGATGCCCTTTGTTGAGAAAGCAGCTTATCGGTTTATGCAGTTTGCACCGGACCGTTACCCTGTTAAGGATGTAAATTTCATCCCAACATCAACACTTGGTATCATGGCTAGGGAGTACGAACAACAACAGTTTATTGGTCTGTTACAAACTCTAGGCCCACAGTCTCCTATTGTTCCTCTGATCCTGAAAGGTATCATTGAGAACTCTAGCTTGTCTAAGCGTGAGGAACTAGTTAAGGCACTTGAGGCAATGAGTCAGCCTAATCCGGCTGCAGAGCAAGCACAGCAACAGCAACAACAACTCCTGATGGCTGAACAGCAAGCGAAGGTGCAAAAGACCCAAGCTGAGGCTATGAAGACTCAGGCAGAGGCTGAAGTGGTGCCGATCATTGCACAGGCTAAATTAACTGCTGCAACGTCCAACAACCTAGACGATGATAACGAAGCTCAAGACTTTGCTAACCGTGCAAAGATCATGGAACTTCAGATCAAGAAACTAGACTTGGATACCAAAGAACGTGATTCGATTCGTAACCTTGAGATCACTAAAATGCAGCAGGCTACAAAGCTTCATGAAGTGGCTGTGAAAGATCGGACTGCTCGGTTGAAAATTGAACGTGATGCGCAAGGCAATATCTCATCTGTGAATAAGGAATAGCATGGCTGATACAAGACTTTCAGATCTAGCCTCCGCATCAGCCCTCTCGGCTTCTGATCTGTTCTATGTTGTTCAATCTGCTGGCTCTGGTGGTAAGAAAGCCACTGGAACACAGTTGCTTACGTTGGTTGGTACAACCTATGTAGCTAAGTCCGGCGACACGATGACGGGTGCGCTGACGCTGCCTGCGGGATCTGCCAGCGCGCCTTCGCTGATGTTCACTGTGGCGGGTGCGACGACCGGCATTTACTCGGCTGGCTCGAATGACATTTCGTTCGCAGTCAACGGATCAAGGCGCGGGTATTTCAACGTTTCGACGATGTGGGTGGATGGCGCGTTAGGGCTGCTTAGCGACACGGGGCTTTTGCGGTTTGGCTCTGGCTCTGCAGCAGATCCGACGTTTTTCCGTGCAGGTGTTGGCACGATCTATTTGCGGCCAGCGTCAACGACTACTGCGTGCTCGCTGTACATCTCCGGGCTTTACACCGATCCGAGCAACTATGAGCGGCTGAGCCTCAGCACGACAGTGGGCAGCAGCGTCAACATCACGGCCGAAACACTCGGCACGGGCGGCGACAATCTCGACATCGTGCTGACGCCTGCTGGGGCAGGTGCTGTGCAAGCGAAGTCTGGCCTAATCGCTGGCGCTGCGACGTTGGAATCTGTAGCGCTCGCATACGGCGGAGAGTACGGCGTGCGAATGTTTTCAAGCGCTGCGCTGCGCTGGACAGCAGGAAACCTTGCTGCGGGCGCTGACACGGTAATGCGCCGGTCATCGGATGGTGTCGTCGCAATTGACAACGGGACAGCGGGCACATACCGCGATCTGATCGTGCGCAACGTCAAAACCGATCCGGTTGCGTTTGCATCTCTCGTTGCAGCCGCAACGGCAGGCAACGGTGCGCGGGCAATGATTACAAACTGCTCGCACGCGACCTTCGGCACTGCTGCTGACGGCGCAGGCGCAATCAAAGTGCCCGTCTACTCGGACGGCGCGTCCTGGCTCGTTGGATGAACATGATCAAACTGAACCTCGAAGTCACTCCCGGAACCTGCAACCTCCTGCTCGCGAGTCTCGCCGAGACGCAGATGCAGGTCGGCGCAGTCATGCAGCAGATCAAAGCGCAGGGCGACGCGCAGATGCAGCCGCCGGCTGATCCGAATCCGGAACCTCAACAGGAGATCCTCGATGCCCATGAATGACGTGCAAGCAAACGCAGCGGCGCTGGTGTCTGCGCAGAACCCGCAGGCGGATCGGATCGTGCCAAGTTGTGACGACGCAGCGGATTACCTGCGCACGCTGACGATCAGCAACCCTGATTCGTATGCCTTTCACTTCCCGCCCACGAAAACGACGCTTCGTATTTATAGCCAGCCGGACCGATTCGGCACGCTCTGGTTCGACGAGAATGGCTGCTTCCAGTTTGAGGGCGATGCGTCGGCGTCGGCGCAAGTGCTGTTCGACGAGATGAAACGCCTTTCGGGGAAATGACATGGCCGTCTTTTCAATCACGATCAACGGCCCGCGCCGTATCGAAGCCATCAACCAGGCGCGCGGCATCTACAACGCCGAGCAAGCCGCCAACGCTGCCGCGCAGGTTCCGCCGGTTGCGTTCACGCCGCTGACCCGCGAGCAGTACCTGCAGATGGTGATCGACAGTGCCGTGGCGTCCTGGCGATCGCGCTTCGCTGACGAGATCGACGCCGGCTACATCGTCATCAAAGACGCGGGCGGCACGACGCGCAAACTTGCCGTTATTTCTTGAGAAAGCTAAGTAAAACTAAAAGGCAACATAGCCTTCTCTTTAACTAGGTCACTAAGGATTACCATGACACAACTGACTCTTACTCTGTCTCCTGAAAAAGTTAACCTCCTGCTTGCTGGTTTAGGCGAACTTCCTGCTAAACACAGCATGGCTTTGGTGTTAGAAATCCAGGAACAGTGTAAACCTCAATTGGCTGAACAGCCTGTTCAAGAAGTCTTAAACAAGGATGACGAATAATGGCTACACTGAACTACACTTACACAGGCGCACGGAACATTGAGGGTGTAAATCAAGCCCGTGCTGTATATAACGCTGCAGCGGCTGCTGAGGCGGCTGCTAAAAACCCTCCAGAAACCTTCACACCACTCACCCGTGAACAGTACCTTACACTAGTTCTGGACAATGCTCTACGATCCTGGAAACGACACTACGCAGATCAAATCAGCATTGCTTTAGCTCCTGCAAAGGCTGCTGAGTTAGCAGCAGCTAAGGACGCTTTAGATACTGCTACAGGTGGTAGTGAGGGGGCTTAACGAATGCGTCTACTTCTTGAGGACGGGAGCCTACTCCTCCTAGAGAATGGAACCGACGCTCTTCTTCTTGAAAGCGATTACATCCACGGCTACAAACGGAAACGAAGGTATATTGTAACTTCTACTGTTGATTCAGATCTTGAAAAGCTTTTTGGAATCGATATAGGTGATAGTTTAGATAGCCTTCTTAACAACACAATCGTACACAGGGATTAACTATGGCCGCAATATCGAAGAGTTGGTGATTATCTTGATAGCCGACCGATAAGGAAACCATGAACGATTCAGATAAAGATTGGTATGAAGCGCAGTTTGAGTTGTTTTCCACGCAGGGTTACAAGGACCTAATTACTCAGGTGACTGAGATTAAAGAGTCTTTGAATACCCTTGCAGGGGTAGAAACACTTGAAAAGCTTCATAACCATCGTGGACAGCTTGAAGTGCTGCAATGGCTTCTTGGCTGGCAATCTGCGGTGGAAGCAACACATAAGGAACTCAGTAATGAAAATGCTGCGTGACTTTAGATGTCGAGATGGGCACTGTTCCGAAGCCTTTGTAGAAAAAGACACCTTCGAGATTCTGTGCCGTACTTGTGATGAACCGGCTATTCGTGTAGTTAGTGCCCCAAAGTTCAAGCTAGAAGGATGGTCAGGTGCCTTCCCTTCCAAGGCTTCGAGGTGGGAACGAGAGCATGAAGAGGCTGGACGTAGAGGTAGGGAACGTAAGAAGGAAGAAGCCTTCTATACGCCTACAGACCCGAGTAGTTTGTTTTGATTATCCTACAATCGTCTTTGACGACAGGAAAAGGAAGATAACATGGAAGATCTAGTGAACATGGACGTTAACGAAGGATCGTTAACTGAGTTCGATGCAGTTGAACAACAGATTGCCAAACCTACCCCGGTGGAAGACTTACCGGAAAAGTATCGCGGCAAGTCGGTAGCAGACATTGTGAAGATGCATCAAGAGGCTGAAAAGCTGATCGGTCGTCAAGCAAGTGAAGTTGCTGAAGTTCGTTCGCTGGCTGACCAACTTATCAAACGACAAATCCAACCGACTGTTCCGGAAGCACCTGAACCTTCTGTTGATGATATTGATTTTTTCTCTGACCCTGTTTCCACAGTTAACAAAGTCATTGCTAATCACCCCTCCATTCGCCTTGCTCAGGAAAAGAGCCTTGAATTGGATCGGATGACTAGCAAGCAAAAGCTCACTACGAAGCATCCAGACTATCTGGAAGTTATTGGTGACAGTGAGTTTGTTAAGTTTGTTACTGCGTCGCCTATCCGACAACAGTTGTTTCAAGCTGCCGATAAACAATACGACTTTGCAGCCGCCGATGAACTCCTTTCAACTTACAAGGAACTGAGGCAGGCTAAACAGAAGATTGTTTCCGACGGGGCTACACAATTGAAGGAAGAGAACAAGCGGCAACTGGCTAACGCTAGTGTTGACACAGGTGGCAGTGGCGAGGTCGGACAGAAGACGTATCGTCGGTCGGACTTGATCCGTCTGCAAATTCAAAACCCTGAACGATACAAAGAACTCAGCAATGAGATCTACACAGCGTATCGCGAAGGTCGTGTACGATAATTTAAACCAACTAAAGGAAGTCTAATATGGCTATCTCTACCGCTGCCTATCCTGGCGGCACAGCAAGTATTGTTACCTCGGCTAACCTTGACAAGTTCATTCCTGAGATTTGGAGTGATGAGGTCATCGCGTCGTTTAAAGCCCGGCTCGTCATGGGTAACTTGGTTCGCAAAATGCCGTTTATCGGTAAAAAAGGCGATACCATGCACATCCCGATGCCGCTTCGTGGTGATCCTTACGTCAAAGCCCCTGGTGTGGCGGTTACTATCCAGGGTAACGTTGAGACGGAAATCACCGTTGTGGTGGACAAGCACTACGAGTACTCGCGCTTTATCGAGGACTTCGCGGCTGTGCAGGCTCTGAACAGTGCCCGTCAGTTCTACACCAGTGATGCAGGCTACCAGCTTGCTAAGCGTATCGATACAGACCTGATCCGTCTGGCCCGGGGCGCTAACGGTGTCGCCGCTGACAGCTACTCGACTGCCACCAGTACCTATGCCTCCTCGGCGTCGTACATTGGCGGTGACGGGACTACAGCGTACTCTTCGGCTTCGACTGGTAATGCCTCGGCTCTGACCGATGCTGCCATCCGTCGGTCGATTCAGTACCTGGACGATGTGGATGTGCCGATGGAAAACCGTCACTTCATCATCCCGCCTTCGGCGCGGAACACGATGATGGGCCTTTCGCGGTTCACTGAACAGGCGTTTGTGGGTGAGTCGGGTAAGGGCAACACAATCCGTAACGGTCAGATCGGTAACGTGTACGGCATTGACGTGTACGTGACGACTAACTGTGACCGAGCTTCGGTTGCTTCGGGCACTGCGTATCCGCGTATCTGCTCGATGTTCCACGAAGAGGCTCTTGTTCTGGCTATGCAGCAGAACATCCGCAGTCAGACGCAGTACAAGCAAGAGTATCTGGCTACTCTGTACACCGCAGACGTGATCTATGGTGTTAAGGGTATCCGGGTTGGTGCTAGCACTGCGATCAACGCAAGCGCCATTGTTAACCTTGCGGTGCCTGCTTAATAGCTAGGTAACCCTCTCTAGGGGGTGTAAAAGCCCTCTAGAGTTCTAAAGGAGATAAAATGGCTGCTGCTACTGCTATTACGTATGAGCGTGGGGCTGAACAGTTTGGTGGAATCTTTTCTGAAGTTTGGCTTGTTAAAGCCACTCTTGATGCGGCTAGTTTAATTGATGCTGCTGGGGAAACGGACACTGTGGCTGTTCCTGGTGTTGCTTTGGGAGACATTGTACTTGGTGTTAGTTTTGGCGTTGACTTGGCTGGTATTACGGTAACTGCTTATGTCTCTGCCGCAAACGTCGTGACTTTGCGTGTACAAAACGAATCTACAGCCACTGTGGACTTGGCTTCTACAACGATTAAACTTGTTATTGGCCGTCCTTCGTTCTAATTAGACTAGGGAGCCTCTTCGGAGGCATCCCAGCTTTCAAAGGTCACAAAATGCCTGCATACTTTCAAGATATCCGATCCAGTGTTGTGCTTCGCTTTGATGGTGAGTACGACATTAAATCGTTACGAGAACAAGGAGGGGACTACAAAGAAGTCTCTGAAGATGTGTTTAACGCTTATTTAGCTCTTTCTGGTCAAGAGCCTGTGAAGGCTAAGAAGACTAAAGAGTAACGGAGAATAAATGCCTACCATTGTCACAAAGAACAGTGCCACAGCGGCTACAGCACCTACTGCATTACAATTAACACAAGGAGAACTGGCTGTAAATGTCACTGATCGTATCCTGTACACAAAGAATGCTGAAGGAAACGTTGTGACTTTGGGGCGTCCATTAAACCTTCAAGAAACCGCTGTAGCGGGTACTTCGACAGTTTGGACAAAGCCTGCACAGGCCACCATCTGCTTTGTTGAAGTGCTTGGCGCAGGAGGTGGCGGAGGTGGCGGTAACAACCACGCCACTACAGGTGTTGGTGGTTCTGGTGGCGGTGGAGGCTGCTACAACAGTATCTGGATTGATGCTGACCTTCTTGGTGCTACAGAGACAATGACGGTTGGTGCAGGCGGCACAGCCGGTACGCCTAACGGTGATGGTGGCGCAGGCGGTGCTTCACAATTCGGTACAACTACAGCGTTCTGTGTAGCCTATGGTGGTGGTGGTGGGTTTAAAGGGGGGACAGCAAGCAACACAGGCGGTGCAGGCGGTGGCTTAACTGCTGTGGGTGGTAATGGTGGTACTACTAGTAGTATTGGCGCTTCTCCATTAGGCACAACAGGCGCAGTGTGCACAACCTTTGGTGGCGGTGCAGGCTCTGCAGCCGGTGCTGTTGGTTCAGGTGCTATTACTGGTGGTGCTAGTGGTGCAGGCTCTGCGGCCGCAACAACTCCTTTTGCTGGTGGTAGTTCCTTGTTTGGTGGTTGTGGTGGAGGCGGTGGTGGAGGTTGGGATGGTGCCACAGGCCGCACAGGCGGTATTGGTGGCTTACCTGGAACATTGACTGCAGGAGGCGGTGGAGCAGGCGGTGCTAGTGGAACCACAGGCTCTGCAGGCACAGCAGGCGTGAACACTGCAGCAGGCTCTAGGGGCCGTTTAGCAGGCTCTGGAGGAGGCGGAGGCGGCACAGGTACTGGAGGTAACGGTGGTGCTGGCGGGGCCGGTGGGGCCGGTTCTGGAGGTGGTGGTGGAGGCGGTTGCCCTGCAGCTAACACAGGCGGTGCAGGCGGTGCTGGTGGTGGTGGTTGGATTCGTGTGACTTGCTGGTAAGGATCAAACATGGCTAAGAAATATGCATTCGTAGATGCCAGTGGGACTGTGGTTACCTTTACCAACGTGTCTGCACAGGTGGCTGCAGAGAACCCTAATGTCTTCGTTGAAGTCAAAGACGACACACTAGAAATTGGTGATGTTGTTGACAAGAAGACAGGCATCACTAAGAACAAGAAGCAGAAGGATGAGCAGGTATCCCGTAAGGAATGTCGTGAAAAGGTACGACAGGCTATGCGGGCTTGTGACTGGACTCAGATCACTGACACCCTGAATAACAACAAACGAACTGCTTGGGCTGAGTATCGTCTAGCTCTCAAAGACAACTGGGCAATTGCAAAGGTCACCAATGACCCTAACGGAAACATGGTCTGGCCTGTAGTCCCTGGTGATGAGTACGACGGACTATGAGTGAAGAAATCCTTAGAGAAGTCTTAACCCAGCTTAGGGAGTTAGATAACAAAGTCTCTGCAATGGCTACTGAATATGCTCTTCGTGAGGAACGGTATGATGTTCTAGCAACAATCTTCAAAGAACGGACTAAGCACATTGAAGAGTTGATGAGTGTCATGAATCAAGGTAAAACTGCTGCAAAGCTTGTAGCAGCCTTAATTGCCTTTGTCGCCGGTATCGGTGCAACCTGGGACTGGTTAGTCGCACACATAAGGATTATGTAATGGCTCAGGCTACATTCTTAACACTGGTGAATGATGTTCTTAAGCGCCTTCGAGAACCTGTTTGTTCTGCTACTACGGACACTGCTTATTCTACTCTTATTGGTATCTTTGTTAACGAGGCTAAGAGAGAAGTAGAGGATGCTTGGCAGTGGTCCGCTTTACGCTCCACAATCGATCTATCAATGGTGGTTGCACAGCGGAACTACACACTCACAGGATCGAGCAATCGTACTAAGTTTTTAGGAGTGTACAACACAACCTCTAAGTGGGCGATGAAGCAGTACATGCAGAATGACTACCTTAACCACATGTTAAGCACAACCACTGCAGCGTCTGCTTCGCCTTATGAGTTTGATGTTGTTGGTACGGACTCAGCTACTGGTGCTTTAACGATTCGTGTCAACCCCTTACCCACAGCAACAGACACCATCCGATTCTTCACTATCAATCCACAGGCAGAGTTTACTTCCGACGCTACAACGTTGCTGGTTCCTAAAGAACCAATCATCCAGTTAGCCTATCTGAAGGCCATTAACGAGCGTGGTGAAGATGCTGGGCGGGAAAGTGAGATTCAGGAAAAGATCTATCTCCGTACCCTTGGAGATGCCATTGCACAGGACGAAGCACGCTACGGAGGCGAAACAACATGGCAGGCAGTCTAGCCCCAATCAACATCGGTGCTCCAGGCTTTTATGGCCTTAACACCCAGGATAGTCCTACGGGGCTTGATCCGAAGTTCTGTTTAGAGGCTAAGAATGCTGTCATTGACCGTTCTGGTAGGCTGGCTGCAAGAAAAGGTTGGGAACGTTTCATTGCGGCCGATGCAACTATTCTGGCTAATGGTGTTTCTCTGGTTCATGAGTATATCAATTCTGTTGGGGATACTGAGCTTATCCTTGCTGTGCCTGGAGGCTACATCTATAGTGTTGATTCAAGCGGCACTGCTGTTAACATCTATACCGCTGGAGATTGGTCAACTGCTCAGTGGAAGGCTGTAAACTTCAACAACAAGTGTTATTTTTTCCAACGTGGACACACACCACTGGTTTATGACGGAACTTCGTGCATCAAGATCACCGCTGCAGGAGCCTACACAGGCACTGTGCAGTCTGCTCATGCTGTCTTAGCTGCCTTTGGTCGCCTGTGGAGTGGAGACACCTTAACAGACAAGATCACTGTAAAGTGGTCCGACACATTGATTGGCGAAGCCTGGACAGGCGGTGCTTCTGGCTCTTTAGACCTTAACACAGTGTACGGCACAGGTGTCCGCCCTATCACTGCATTAGCAAGCTTTAACGGTAAGCTAGTGATTTTCTGTGATAAGACCATCATCTTGTACGATGGTGCTGACGATCCTTCAACGATGACGTTATCGGACGTTATTCACGGAGTAGGCTGTATTGCTAGAGACACTGTTATTGATATCGGAACTGATATTCTTTTCTTGTCTGATTCTGGTGTCCGTTCGCTTGGGCGTGTTATCAACGAAAAGTCGGCCCCGATAAACGATATCAGCAAGAATGTCAGGGATGCCTTGATTGATGATGTTGTCCTGCAAAACAACTACGATGCCATCAAAGCAGGGTACAACGAGAAAGACGGTTACTATCTTCTTAGCCTCCCGGCTGTGAAGAAGTCCTATTGTTTTGATCTGAAGCAACGTCTCCAAGACGGTTCAGCCAGGATCACTACATGGACACTGGCTCCTTTGTCAATGACACAGCGTCTAAACAGGGACTTTGTTTTTGGGTTCTCTAATGGTGTTGGACGAAGCTCAACAACCTACACAGACGATTCAGCATCATATGAGATGTCGTATTTCTCCAGCCATTTAAGCGCAGGGGATTTAACTAATCTCCTGATCTTGAAGTTTTTACGTCTAATGGGATATGGTGGGGCTGGATACCGTATTCGTTTCCTATGGGGAACCGATTATGAAGGACTACCTAACCAGACTCAAGCTAGCTTTCCTAGTGCGGGCGCAGCCTCTGAGTACAATAGTGCAGAGTATGCCATTGGAGAATATGGCTCTAGCGTGCCTACTATTCGAGGTTTACGTCAGAACCTAAGTGGTGCAGGCAGGGTGTTCCAGATTGGTATTCAAGTCCCCATTAACGGCTTAGCCTTCTCTCTTCAACAAATTGATGTCTTTGTCAAGAAAGGCAGGACAAGTACCGTATGAGTAACTATACCAAGACTGTAGACTTTGCGTCTAAGGATGCACTGACCACTGGGAATGCTGCAAAGCTCATCCTAGGAACTGCGTTGGATGATGAGTTTGACGCTATTGCTGCTGCGATTGCTTCGAAGCTGGATGCCAGTGGTGTCACCTACAACGCAATCACCCTGACTGGCGTAACTTCCCTTAATGGAACCTTGAGTGGTTCAGGGACAATTGATGGAGGTAGCTTCTAATGGCTGGTGAACTTAACGTTGATGGTGTGATCCAATACGAGCCTCAGTCGGGCTACTATGTCAACCTGACTACGGGTGAACGGATGACACTTGGTCAGGCTAGTGCTCTAGCTAGCCAAATCCAGGCTGCACAATCCATGACACCTATTGTCTATGACGAAGCCGGTACACGCCTAACTCCTGATAATGTCAATGCCGGGACGCCACAGCAACAGGCTGCTCAGTTATGGGCACAGCTTCAGCAGCGGCCTGCTAGTCTTGGTGGGAACATCAATCAAGGGTTGTTAACTGGTAACACAGTTCAGAACTGGAACATTGGTGCAGGCGGTGCTGTAACTCCACAGGGAATCTACAGTTCTGGTGCTGGTGGTAACTTCATGAGTGCTGATGCACAGGCTTACTTTGATCGGTATCCTGATCTGCTTCCGGCCTATCAAGCCAACAGCATGGGGATGAATCCTACACAGTGGGCACAAACACACTTTAACAATCACGGTCAACGTGAGCAACGGCAGTGGGGTGCACAAGAACCTTCCCCTTTAGCACCAGTGGCTCAACCGACGACACAGATTGGGCCAACGCCTCCGACTTTGAATGACATTCGACAACAGGTAGGTAACACTCCTGTTTACAACCCAAACACAGGTAGCGTACCGTCCAGTCCTTCTGGTGGGATGATTACGCCACAGCAGCCTACAACGCCTTGGCAACCTACACAGGTCATGCCTACCCCTGCAGACCCTGCAACGCTTCAGAACGCTGTGGATTCGTCTGCTTGGCGTGCCGCACCAACTGCCTTGACTGCTCTACAACAGGGTGGTCGTGGCATGCTCTATAGTTAAGGAAAACAATGCCGCAAACTTCGGAACAGGCAGGTCAAGTCTTTGCTCAGATGACTCCTGAGCAGGTTCGCCAGTATCTAACACAAAAGATGGTTAACATTGGCCCGCTGCAGCCTGTCGATGCTCCGATGGGTTCTGCTGATGGGGTTCGTAGGGAAGATATGACCCCTACCTATGGCAACGCAAATGTGCAGGGATTACAGGCTGATGGTCAAGGTGGCTACTGGGGGCCTGTAACGCCTCCGTTTGACACCCAACAGGCCGGCGGCAAGTACGGACAATATTTTGCTAAGTTTGACGTACAGGGGAATATGCAGCCTGATAGCCTGCAGTTTGCTCCTGTGGAACGTGATAGTGGTTGGTTGTCTAACCATCTTCCTGAAGTGGTTGGGTCTATCATTGTTGCCGCTGGTGGTGTTGCAGCTTCACAATTAGCTGCTGGTGCTCCTGCAGCAGAAGCTGGATTGGCCTCTGCTGATACAGGTATGCTTGGGTTTAGTGGCCCTACAGCCGCTGGGGCTGCTCCGATCACCCAAGCAGGGCCGATGACGTTAGGTGCTGGTGCCACTGTCAGTGATATTGCCTCAGCGGCTGCTGCTGGTACTCCAGTGTCTCAACTGGCTCCTGCCATTACCAACCTGATTAAGTCTGCTGGTCCGGGTGTTCTTCAGGCTCTAAAGGCTATTCCGGGACTGAGTGGCATTGTAGATCAGGTCGCCGCTACCGTCACAGGTGGTGATGGCATGCTTAACAACCTTCTCAATATTGGTGCAGGCACTGCAGCCTTAACAGGTCTTAAGAATGCCAGCAACACCGCTGCAGATGCTTATGGTGGCTTGGCTGATAGTCTTAAAGGTCAGTATCAATTCCTTGGTGACAAAGCTCAAGGGATGTTTACCGGCCTTGGTAACGAAGGCAGAACAGCCTACGAACAACTAGGTACCAAAGTTGGGGACACTTACAACAATCTGGCTACTCAGACTGAAGGACAGTACACCAACTTAGCCAACAAAGCCACCGAACAGGTTGGTAAGTTCACTCCGTACAACATCACTACCAATGTTGGCACGACTAACGACAAAGGTGCTTTCACTCCTACTGCTGGTGCTCAAGGTATCTCGGACAGTGCTACACAGGCTGCTCAGTCGTCCTTTGCTGCTGGTAATGCTATTGATGTCAACAACCTGACCAAGCAACGATATGACCAAATGCAGAGTATCTTTGCTCCCGGTGATGCTGAGTCGTTAGCTCGAATCCAAGCTACAGAGCAGGCCCGGGGACGTACAGGTATTCAGAGTCTTAACCCTGCCAATGAGTTTGGTGGTGTTGGTTCCAACCCCGCAATGGTGGCTTACTACAAAGCCCAGCAAGATCGTAACCTGAAAGCTCAAGCTACCGCTGCTGACCAAGCACTTGCCCAACGTGGTGGGCTACTTAGCCAGGGTGCCGGTGCTGCTGCTGTGCCTCTGAACATCGCTAATCAAGGCTTGCAACAACTGTCCACAGGTGCTCAGATTGGCAACACAGCCTTTCAGAACACTATGGCGGGTACGCAGCTTGGTACAGGCATTGAGAAGGCTGGCCTGGACCGTAGCTACGATACTCGGATGCGTGGTGCTGATGCTGTGACTGGGTTGTTTAGTCGTGGCATCGATTATGGCTTGGCTCAGAAAGGTAACGGTATTAACCAGAACCTGAATTTGAGCACTGAGGGACTTCGTGCTTCTACACCGTACTATGCTCAACAGATCGGCCAACGCTACCAAGGTAACTTGGCAGCTACCAATGCTCTGTTCACGCTGCTGTCGTCTATTGCCCGGGGTAGTGGTCAAGCTGCTCCACGCCAGACCGGTAATGCCACAGACTATGTTAGCCAGATTACTAACCTTCTGAGAGGTCAAGGGGTGTCGGACTCAGATATCCAGCAGATCATTCAATCTCAGGTAGACATCACAAACCCCTTCACAAGCAACAACTATGAAGATAATGTGAGCACTATCAATTCCATTTGGGGCTAAGACCTATGCAACAAGAATCCATGTTTGGGCCTAGTCCCTTAGCAGTTCAAGATCAGCTAGACCAACAGTTCCTTCAACAGAACAGCAGCCTAGACCTGGGGAGTTTGTCTGCCCGGGCTGGGTTGGCTATGGGGAAGGGAATTAACGGCCTGCTTGGTCGGGAAGATCCTAGGGTAGCTGAAGCAAAGGCTGTGCAGGAGGCTGTGCAGGAACTGCGTAGCTCGGGCGCTACTCTGGATAATCCTGAAGAGTATTACAAGAAAATGGCGGGTATCTTCGGTGCTAAAGGACTGACTAAGCAGGCTGAACAGGCTGCTATGAAGGCTCTGGAGTACAAAGACAAGGCTGAAGAGCGTGCATTCAAGACTAAAGATCGAGATATGCAGCTTCAGATCAAGTCTGGTGAGTTGGCTATTAAGCAGGCGCAGCTTCAGAAAGAGATTGAGAAAGCTAAGGACAAGCCCGGATTTGCTCAATTAGTGGCTACATTGAAGGATGGCTATTCCACTGCCAACATTGACCAAGAATCTCTTGCTAAGGTATTCAGCGTTTTCAATGAGACAGGTGATATCAACTTAGCCTTGAAAGAGGTCAGGAATAAGGCTGAAAAGCCTGAGAAAGATGGAAGGGCTGACAAGATTGAGGCTAATGGTCGGGTTTATGTTCGTGATCCTGCAGCAGCGGCTGCAAATCCGTCAAAGACCCATCCGACAATGAAGGACTATGTTGATGCCGGTTCGGCTATTGACAGGTCAACTAAAGTGTCCTTTAGTGTCCCTCCGTTAGACCAACAAATGGCCTTTGACTTAACTCAGATTGGTAAGGGTAAGGACGAGGTTAAGGAAGTTGATAAACAGATTAGGGCACTAGACAATGCTTATGTGTTGTTAAACAACCGGACCCCCGCTGCTGCTTCTATGGGTGTGCGGGTGCTTGCTGGAGCTATTCAAGGTGGCACACTCTCTAAAGGTGATGTGGCGGCTGTGGATAACACTGGTAGTCTGTTTGATCGTCTAAATAACTATGTCAGCAAAGGAATCACAGGAACCCCGTCTGAGTCGGTCAACAGAGACCTTCAACTTGGGATTAAGGTGCTTAGGGCGAAAGTAGCTGAAGACAGGAAGTACACCATTGAGCCTTATCGGAACTCTGCTAAGAAGGCCGGTAGGAATCAAGATGAGCTTTTCCCACATGCTCCTAAAGCACCTTGGGAGGATGTCAACCTGCAGGGGCTTAGTCCAAAGGCTAGAGCACAGATTGACGAACTTCGAAGGAACCAGTAATGGATGAGACGCAACAACTTCTAGAGAAAGCACTTGATGACGCTATGACCAAAGGTGATCGGATGCGTGCCAAAGGCATTGCAGACACACTGGAGGAGTATATGCGGAACAAGCAAGCATCTTCTGCTATTGAGGATGTTGCTAGTCGTGCCAAAGTTTCCACCCCACGCTACATTAAGGATAAGATCAAGCAGGGGCCTGGGGATGCTATTCAGACCTTAGACATTGTGGGGAATGTCTTAGGTTCCCCTAAAGGAATGTTTACTGACCCGGGTAAAACCTTTGCAGAGGCTGTGAAGGTTAGTCAAGAAGACCGTAAGCCTGTTGATGACTTCTTTGGGGTTGAGAATCTTGCTCCAAATTCCAAAGAGACTAAGTACCTGGGTGCTGCTGTGGGTGCTCTGTCTGATCCTACTAGTTATATTGGCGGTGGTGGACTGATCCGTAAAGGACTCACCAGTATGCTTCCCTCTGCTGGTGGTGTTATTGGTTCAGACATGGCTGAAGAGATGGGTGGTGGGACTGCTGCACAGATCGGTGGTGCCCTTGTAGGTGGCGGTGCTGGTGGTGTGGTGTCTGCTGGTGTTGGGCGTGCTGGTAGGGCTGTTGTAGGGGCTGCACAGTTTGCCAAAGATGGTAAGGGTCTGATCGAAGGGGCTAACAAAAAGCTCCTTAGCCAAGCTGAAGAGCATGTTAAGAACACCATCTTAGATGCTATGAAAGCTGATCCTACTCTGATCCAGAAGATTGCAAAGCTGCAGCAAGAAGCAAAGCTTGTGGGGAAGACTCTTCCTATCCACGTTATCGGTAACAACCCAGTTATCAAGGCGGCTATCTCCACCTTAGCTAGGCGTGATCCCACCTTTGCAGGTCTGTATGCTCGGCAGTACGATGAGGCCCTTGATGCTATTTCCACTACTCAGGGGAAGGTGTTTGGTGATCCTACACAGGCTGCTGAGAAGCTTCAGAATCAGCTTAAAGACCCTAAAGCACAGCAGCTTGAGCGCATTAACACTAAGCTGGACAACAGAGCCTATGAGGCGGGAAAGCCAATTGCTCCGTTCTACAACTCCAAGTCCCAGGCTGAACAGTTAAAGATGCGGATGGATACGGTGGACCACCCCTCCAACATCAGCCCACGTTCACAGCCTCTCTACAAGTCTGCTATCGATGCTGCAGAGGCTAATCAGGATGCTCTGACTCCAGGCAGTGTGCAGAAGATTGTCGATGTACTTAAGACGGAGAAGGCTGAGAATCCTTTTAGTTCTTTTCCTGCTCTGTGGGAGGTCGCTAAGAATAAACTACAGCTTGTAGATGACGTACCCAAGGTGTTCTCTGATAGTGGCGCACCGCCTTCGGCTGCGAAGCGTGAGATTAAACCCCTTGATTATGGGAAAGTGTTCGATCTAAAGGAGGCAATCTCTCTGGAGTACCGGAGGCTTAATCCAGAAGCAGGGGATTATTGGGCAAAACGAGCAGAGTTAACCAAGCTGCGTAAGGTTGTGGATGAGGGGATTGAGACTGATTTTAATCCGGAAACAGTGCAGTTACGAAAGCAGGCAGATACTCAGTATGCTTTTGACTTTACATTAAAGGACATTAGTCGAAGAATCTTTGATTCCAATGGGGTTTTACAGCCTAAAGCGCTTATGAAGTGGTTAGAGAACCCTAAGAATCAAGGTGCCCTGAATAGCCTTTCTGATGTGGACGGTAATAGTCTGAAAGAGTTAGTCAAGAATCCTAGTATTGCTGTGGCTAAGATCATGGAGAAGAAAGACTCTGTGAACGGTATCTATGGTCGCATGCAGACTGCAAGGGTGCTCGATGCTTCGAAGATGACACCTAAACAGATCAAAGACAGGATGGCGGAAGATCCTAAGTTTGTGGGTGAGTTCCTGAAGACCTACGGTAAGAACAACGATGCCTTGTTAGCACTTCGTTCATTAGCTCTCGATGATATCATGAGTTCCCCGGAACCTCTGGTTGATCTTCTAAAGAATAAGAGTAAGGCACAGATGTACTCCAGAGTCTTTGGCCCTGACTACGAAGGCTACATCAAGAACCTAGCTTCTTTGTCGCAACGTCTTGCTAAGAACCCTGCAGATGTGGGTTTTGACTTCAAGAATGCTATCAGCAAAGATCGGTTAGACGAAGCCATCAACGTCCCCCTGACTCAGGTCTTTTCGAAGTTCCGAAACCCTATCATCTCGAAGTGGCAAGCCCTGGTTGAGTTAGGCTCTAAGGCCATGACTGGTCGTGCAGAAGATGCTTATGAACAGTCTATGAAGCAGTTAATTCTTGACCCACAGGCATTGGCAGAGTATGCAAAGGCTATCAAGCCTACAGCCCCTGCCGATAAAGTGGACCCGAATAAACTGTTAGCCTGGGCACGTAAGTACGGCATTGGTGAAGCACAAAACACAGGCAAGCAAGCTACTAGGGGTGCGTTCTTAGGTCTGCAGGATGGGGTTCTTAATGAGGTAAACCCACAGAATGAATGACATTAACGAAGCACTAAAAAGCCCTAACGTACAAGCATTTCTGCGGGTACTTAGGGCTGGGGAGTCGTCACAGGATGATGTAGCCTACCGGACTATGTACGGTGGTGGCACCTTTGCCAGCTTCCAAGACCATCCAAGGATTAAGAACACTGCAGCGGGCATCACAAGCACTGCTGCTGGTGCTTATCAGTTCTTGGAGAAGACTTGGAATGGTTTGGATGCTCAATACAACTTCCCTGACTTCTCTCCAGCTACACAGGACTTTGCTGCTGTCGCCTTAATCAAAGGCAGAGGGGCCTTAAATGATGTATTGGCTGGAAGGTTCGATGAGGCTGTACGAAAGTGCAATCGGGAGTGGGCTAGCCTTCCTGGGAGCCCTTATGGTCAGCCTACGATCACCCTCGCCCGGGCCAGGAAGACCTACGAAGAATACGGAGGCACCTACTCAGAAGTAACTCCTGTAGTTACCACACAACCAAAGGAAACAAAGATGGTACCGCTACCTATTATTGGCTTGGCTCTGCAGGCCATTGCAGCCTTCATGCCTAAAGTACGGGAACTGTTCCCTGGCTCTGAAGTCAGTGAGCGGAATCTGAAGGCTGCAGAGGCTGTGGTGAACATCGCCAAAGACGCTATCGGGGCTACTAATGAGCAGGACTTAATCACCAAGCTCAAAGAAGATCCTCAAGCTGCCAACATTGTCGAGAAGTCTATTCAGGACAACTGGTTTGGCATTGTGGAAGTTGGTGGTGGTATCGAAGCAGCCAGAGAAGCCAACGTAGAAATGACAAAGGCCGGAGTACCTTTGTGGGGCAATCCAGCCTTCATTGTTTCTATGGTTCTTTTGGTACCTGTCTACGCAGTTATTGCTTCAGTCATTGGTCTTTTGGGGCCTATCCAGTGGGACGACAACGTTAAGATGTTGGTTGTTGGCCTAATCAGTAACGTTGTGTCAGGAACAATGGGGTTTTGGCTTGGTAGTTCCTTTGGTTCCCAAAAGAAGGACACCACAATCAACAGCATGAGCAAGTAACCTTAGTGACCTTCACAGCCCCTTTCGAGGGGCTTTTTTTATGCCTAAAACAGGCCCTAGGAGGCTCTACAGCCCCCTCAAGCTATCCCCCTAGCTTGGCACCTCCAGCGATGCCTTGTAGGGGCCTTAAAACGCCTCAGATCCACACTTTCATGATAGAGACATTCTCCAGCATCCGGTCCACGATGAAGTCTTTGGCAGTTTCGTAGTCCAAGAACTGAATAGCCTGTCCAACTGTCTGGACACGACCGGAGGGGCCTACGAACTTACCAAAGGCATCGTTGTCGACATGGGTAATGACAAAGATGATGGTTTCTTCGTACAGGTCTTTAGGTTCGATCTTTGGTGCTTGCTTGCGTCCCATTAATAGGCACTCCATTATACATGATTGGTGGGTAGTTAGTCAACAACGTGTATCCGGGCTTAGGAAAAGGAAAGCTAGGCCACGGTGGTGTTGTGTGGTGATATGGGACCAATGAGTGGCCACAGTTTGGGCAGTAATTCATTTAAGCTCCTGCTAATTTGTTATGCTGAATGAACATGATACGAATAATACCCAAACTAAACACTACGTTAAAGGTGTCGTCCGAATCATCTTGAAAGTATTCGGCCCCAAACTGTAGACCGAAGATAAAGCCTATTTGCATTTCAGTCATTATACCCCACAACTCCCTCCTTTGCCACTGATACCACAGATATCGTTCTCTTCAAAGATCACGCCTTTGTGCTGCATAGCCTCTTCATAAGGAACTTCGGTAATAGGCTGGCCCCCACGACTGCCGTCAGGGTAACAAGTAAAGCCACGAAGCCTGCGACTATATTTATCAAGCAGTCCAGCAAACTCTCCCACACGATCCTCGTTATTATCCTTACTTCCCCAAGGAGGAAGGTTAATCGTGCTCGAAATGGACATGTCAACATAGTCTTGAATGTCTGCTTGAAATTTAAGTCGTTGTTCAAAGTTATGGCTCAGTCGGTAGGCTGTATCGATTGTTTCAGGCTTGATGCTGTAGTCTCGAATCAATTGCTCGGCGGTACTGTCAACGACAAACTGATATCGCCACTTTGTACCGTCAGTGAGAAACCTCCGTTTATACGCCACTGCAAAGAGCGGTTCGATGCCTGTAGTAGTGCCAGCAAGGATGCCGATAGTGCCTGTAGGCGCAATTGCTCGATAGGCAACTGGGCGACTAATAAAGAATCGGTCACAGTGTTCATTAGCTGCCTTCTCAGAAACTTCTTTGTACTCTTTCAGCCAGGAATGTAACTCAGGAGTTACTTCGTATCCTTGTCCTCGCTTGAGCAGCCACTCATGGATACCCATAAGCCCAAGACCAAGCCTACGGTTCTTTTCCCGTACTGCATAGACTTTACTGTACGGTAGATCCGCTCGGAGGGTTCCACAGACGAGGAACTTTGATGCAAGAGAAACCACGGATCGGAACTCTTCCAGACTTTCAATATTCCCGAGATTAATAGAGCCGAGATTGCATACGTCAGAGTCATCCTCTGACGTAACCTCTGTACAGGCGTTCCGTAACGTCTCATTACTCTTGTCTCCGAAGTTGAAGCTGAATCCCGGCTCCCCCGTCTTCATCGCCTGAAGGCAGTTCTCCAAGAATACGGGGTTCCCAGTCAGCAAGCCTGCGGAGTCGTCGTAGTTCACGCTGATATTCGTCATGTCCAGAGGAGCAGGGAAGTTGAAGTCCTGTTCCTTCATCTGTTTCAGACTCAGTCCTGATGTTCCGCATTGCTGATCTTCCCAATTTTTTGCTCGAAGGAAGAGAGGGATGTCTTCATGCTTTGAGTCAAGCGAAGCATAAATTGCAGATCTACGACTTCCTCCCTGCATGACGTTTCTTCCAATTTCATTGATTGCGTACATGAGAGGCAAAGGTCCCGAAGCTTTCCCTCCAGTGCGCGCAAGAGGGCGTCCACTAGGGCGCAATCTGCTGTAATCTGCTCCAATTCCGCCTCCAGTCATCAGGCAGGACATAGCCCGCCAAGTAAGATTAGACCACTCTTCCCTGGTATCCTCTTCAGCCCGCAACAGGTAACAATTGTTGTAGGCTTTGTAGGGACGTCCTGCGTAGTACAGGTATCGCCCACCGGGAAGGAACTTCATTTCCTTGATGTACTGAGCAAGCTGTGCAGCATCCTCCTTGCTCATCAGAGGCTGCAAAGTCCCTCCCCGTGTCAATACAACATCTTCAATTAGACGGTCTGCCAAGGCGTCCCAGGTATCGTTAGGCCCTTGAGCATATTTGAATTGGAAGATGTTCTTGCTGAAGCTATTCTTAAACCGATTAATCTCCATTAGAACACTTCCTTTTCGAGAACATTCAATTCTTTGACCTTGACGTTAACAAAATGCTTTAGAGTTTTGAAGTTGATTGTACTTTGTTTCTTGTTTTTGTTAAGGTAGTTATACAACTCTTCAACCACGACACAGCGATAAACAGTCTCAAGTAGGCGAGGAATGCTATGGTTAGTCCAGCCTTCAAGAGCAATTTTGCTGTATTCCTTGTCAACCAATGCAGCAGTGACAAGATCATTAGCCACCTGTTCCTCAAATACATCCGCACTCGCAGTGGCCGGTCCCGCATTAGCAACGTGTTTCTCCTTGAACTCTGCCAGAACAATCTTAGCCCAGTTAGTACGTCCATGACGGTTTTGGAAGTCATAGCGCTTGATGACACAGCCTTCACCAAACCCTGTCTCATCCTTCAGAAGGAACTTAATTTCCTTTGCAGTCTTAAGGAAGTCTTCGTAGCCGCCATTCTTCCAGACTTTGTAGCAGGGGATGTAGTCAATATCATACCCAGCAATCATATCAACGTACTCAGTGTACGGTAGGAACAATTGCTGGTTCTCATCAAACACATCAAACACGTAGAACCGTCGCCATGCATCATCACGATAGTTCTTCAGGGTGTGAGGGACTAGCCACTCACCGTACAGACGAAGATGAGGACACTTACGAAGGAAGCGTTTGTAGCCTGTGCCGTAGGGAGTGTTGTCCATCGTAGCCATGAAACCTGCGTTGTCTGCTCCAAGACTTAGCTCCCGGGTACGGCTTCCGTAGCAGAATCCCTTAGCCTCATCAAACCACATTGAAGCGTTGGTGCCATCAATCTTAGGGAAGACATAGGCAGTCCCATGCTCAATTCCCTGTACCTCCAAGTTACCAAACCGCTCAAGGTGGGGGTACTTCATAAACTCAAGGCTCATCAATCCTCCCGATCATTGTCAAATTCGTCTTCTTCATCGTCAGCATCTAGTTCTTTACGAACAAAGTCCTGACGCTCTTCAAGCACATCAAGGAACCGTTGAATCAGGTCTTCAGAGTCAATGTCCAGCAACTCACAGACCTGCTCAACATCGTACTGTGCCAGCAACCGACCTAACTCACGAAGCGTTTTCATCTTCGATCAACTTGTCAAGATAGTGGCGAGCTTTTTTCAGGTCTTCAACACCGCCTTTGTGTTTGTACCTGAGAAGATATTTTAACACATTGCCTGCATAGAAGTCAAGTCCCCAAGCATCAATAATGTCCCAAGGCTGCATGTTGTTACCGCCCCTTTTGTAGTGCTGCCCACCAACCTGTATATCCCTTACAGACTGGGTAGGTGTAGGTGTAAGGTTTTGAAGATTTCGATCCCGAAAGGATTGGCGTTGTTTCTTCTCTAAGGGAGTAAGCTTGTCTTCAGGTCGAAAGACGTTCTTAGGCCACAGGACTTTCCAGTCGCCTTCATCTCCCATGTAGAAATGTTGTTCATTAGCCATATTATTTCCTTAGTCAGACGAAGAGGAAGAGGAACTAGAATCAGATGGAGAATCCGAAGACGATGCCTCATAGCTAGACGAAGCACCACCACCGGAGAACTCACCACCATCACCTGTGAAGTACGATGAAGCTGGCACCTCTGCTGATCGGAACGTAGGCAGATCGTAACTTTGAGTTACCGGAGGTGCTGTCTCAGGTGCATGAGAGCCTGGAACATCCTTGTAATATTTCACCCTACGGAATGCACGCATATAGGGGATTTGTTCCAGTGCAACGTAGTACGTTGAGGTCTCTTCGACAATCTTGCCGTGATAATCAGTAGTCATATCGTTTCTCCAAGAATTTGAGTGAAATGTGTAGAGGATGGAAATCACCATCTTCAACCTCGTACAGCATCCAGATACCACGATTGTAGTGGTTGCCTTGGGGGCCTAGGTAGTCTTCATCATGCATGTAACACGAACCACTCATCAGCCCAATCACACCCTTTCCATCAGCCCTAACGTCCCTGTGAATGTCCCAGTTCTGGTTGTGCCCCATGACACAGGACATATGCTTCTTAAGGACTAGCTGCCGAGCAGATGTAACACTTCTCCCCATAACGCCTGAAGTAAAATAGTGGCAATAAGCAACACCATCAATGACGATGGGGTGAAGAAAGTCAGCAACAGACCAACCGAAGTCGCTGTAGCCAAGGTCGAGAACACTAAGCGTACCATCAAGTTTGGGATCATTCTCTGTAGCCTTGTTGATGCGGTTTTCATGGTTACCTAGTGTAAGGTGGAGTTCAGGGTTCCAGCGGGCTTTGTGATTCTTCTCAAGTTCATACCGCTTATGCTCGATAGGTCCTATTAGGATACGCATAGCCTCATTAGAAGCAAACACATCTTCCTTGTACCTTCTGCCTTCAAAGGACTTCTTACCCACATCGTAACTACTCAGGCTTTCCATATCTGCAAAGTCCCCAATCTGGACAATCACGTCAGGCTTCTTCTCAGCTAGGTAGTTCCCTACCCAGCGTAAGAAGCTGTAGTCCTGCCCAGGCTTGACTTGGCAGTCAGGAATTACAGCGTGGACTCTGCTCATTTGTTAGTTTTAGTAGTTAGTTTCTCGGCTGTGATCTGGTAGCCATAGATGGCAGACAAGAAGTCAAAGAACTGTTCAACTACTTCAGTATACTGTGCGCTCTCTTTAAGCTTGAAGTCCAAGCTTAAGGATCGATCATGAATGGTGGAGTGATAACTGAAACTATACTCATCTTTAGTTTCATTTGCATAGTCGTTATCAAAATCAAAGGGTCGTTCCATGTTCATTCCTTAGTAAGTGAGTCCCAACTGACTGGGAAGTGCTGTTGCATGATTGGCTCAATCTGTGTAACCAGATTACGTGTTTCAAGCTGCGCAGTCGGATAAGTCCGTTGCTTCCACACCCTCACCCAGGCATACAGAGAACCTGTCCAAATCCACTCAGTCATAGTGTTCTGAGGAAGGAACATCCTAGCTTGTTCAGGACAGAGGCCCGTATCAATCAGAAGATTGTAATAGGAAACGGTCCTGTCAGCATAGAGCATCATTGCAGACATTAGATCCCGATCATCAAACTCTTCCTCACTACTCCCTTGCTTGACATTCTCCGCAGCCTTCCGCCACTTCTCAGGCCACCACAGTTCCGGCTCAGTCTTAACATAGCGTCGGCTTACTTCGTTCCAAGTCAACCCTACCTGATGCTTCACAAGCTGTCGAGCTACAAAGATCGGTGCTTTCCATCGTAGGCTGATGCTGGTGTGTGCGAAGGGGCTCCAGTGCCCGTGAGAGGCTAGGTAGGCGATTAGCTTTGCGTCTGCCTGTTTAAGAACCCCTCTCATATCTGTGTGGTTTGTGATTGGATAAAGAACCGTGTCAACGTCCCACTCAGACTCCTTGTCAAAGCTCACCCTAGCGGCGTTGACCACAGACAAGTCTGAGCCCATGTGGTCAATGTATTCAACCTTCACTCGGAGCCTCCTCAGCCTTTACAGCCAGTAGCACATCGATT
>ERZ724522.346-NODE-346-length-31328-cov-7.583283_pt1 | contig 31328 bp, 61 predicted proteins | sample MGYA00376055_ERZ724522 | MGnify/ENA primary metagenome ERZ724522 (study PRJEB28724, sample SAMN07190884) | wastewater metagenome | isolation source: effluent of sewage treatment plant in Hong Hong | place: Hong Kong | collected 2016-03-17 ...
ATGTTCTGCAAATTCTTTTATGAACTTCATATTGTATATATTGTTTGTATATATTCAAAAGTATTAGATATAAGAGTGACTATTTGTTCTCTTGTCATATAAACTAAATCAGAAGGTTCAACATCTTTAAATGTATCTGTTGAACCAAATGATTCATTAAATTTTAATATTCTCATAAAAAAAATATTTCTATTATATATTAAAGAGAAGCAAGAATATTTTTATACTCAGAGAGTATCTTATCATAAAGTGGTTCATCAAAAGATTTCATTAAGTTAATCATTTTACCGATTCCTGAATCTTTAGGTAATAGTTCTCCACTTTTGATTTTCCTCATTTTGAGATAAATTTCTTTTTCAAGTTTTATTATGTCTCTTTCGTTTGCCATCTTATTTATGTTTTAAAATTTTACAAAACTATCAGGTTTAACTTCATCAAGAAGTTCAAACTTCTTGTATGGGAAATGTGAACTATCAACTCTAACAAAATATGATTTATCAGATATTTGTATAATCATATTTTCACGATTATCATATTCTTTATATCTTTTTCTAAGTTCATCTTGCAACATTTCAGATAAAATCTCTTTTACTCTATAATGTTGATATGAGCACAATTTTTCCAATCTAAGCATTTTTTCACCAAGTTCAAAAGCCTTTTGATTAGCTAATATAAATGTCAGCTTCTCATCACGAGATTGTGCAGAATTACCTTCAAATTTCAAGAGATCTCTAGTATATGACATGCCTAATCCTCTTTGTGAGTTTGACAATTTATAATAGTTAACTACACTCTCTATATTGTAATAGACTCGATATTCTTTCTCTCCAAATCTATTAACTTCCGGTGTTATTGTATTAACAATTTCATCAATACAATCTATAAGATCCTTTCTTCTTTTATTACTTCTATCTAAGGTTCTACACCAAAGATCATGGACCATCTCAATAGACCACTGCTTTGGCTTTCGACCAAATTTATATTCATAAAAGCCGTTTTTGAAATTTAAATTCATAACGCAAATATAAATAAAAATTTATAAAGTTTAATTCTTATTTTCTATTTCTTTTTGAATCTCAGAACATTTTTCATATTCTTCATCTTCTTCATATTCCTTCAACATCTCTTGAAGTTCCTTAGAATTACTTAATTTAAGACGTATCTTATATCTAACTTCTTTTAGTTGATCCATGCTTTCACAATCTGAGTCTATGATATTATCAATTACCCATCTATTAAACTTTCCAGTGGTTGTAAATTGTTCCCAAGTTGTGATTCCATTATCTTTTAAAAATTGTAAAATATCTACCACACAAAGATCAACTCGACTCTGTGGTTTAGCTTCAGATTTTTTCTTAAATCCGAATATCTCGTTGACTTGAAAGTCACTAAATTTTTTTATCTTCATATTTTGTATATATTAAAATTTCATGTATATTTGTAGTGTCAAATGGGAGCTGCCAAAAGCCGACTAACCAAATGACCGAGAAACTTTCTTAAACATCTCAGATAACCTTCTGTCCCTAACAGAACAGAATAAACTGAGACATCCTTTTAGGGAAGGTTGGGGCCAAACAAATCCTGTGGCACCGCAGGTGAGACAATTCATCCAGACACTATGAATTAGTCAATTAACAAAATTGTGTCAGAGAGGTAAAGTGTGCGAGACTTTTAATCTCAATCCGATGGTTAACCCATTCGCACTGGGTTTCTATCGGATTTTTTATTTATCAATTACTAGTAATTGGTTAGTTCTTATAAAATCCAAAACCATAAATTCTTGGGATTTATCAAACCAAAACATTATAGATGTTCCCAATTTACTATCATAACATTTAAAATGTTCACAAGATATGTTGAGATCAACAATCTTTTTCACTAAAAGAGTATCTTGAGTTATTAGTATTATTTCAGTCTCTTTTTTAACTACGTGTGTATGATCACCAATCTTTGTTAACTTAGAATCCACTTGACAACTTAATAATAGTGGATATAAAAAAATTGAAAAAAGTAAAAAAATTCTCATAATCTATATATCAAAATAGAACCTGTGGGTATTTATCCAAAAGTTTATATCCAAGTTTAACTTTAGATTGTAATAATGGCGTAGAATATTCTACTATCTCAAAAACTACTTTCATCTCATCATTTCTTTGAATCTCCTTTCTTATAATCTTAAAAGTTCTTAAGTCAAACGATTCAATATCTTTTCGAATACTTGACTCTAAAATAGATGACTTTATCTTGAACTCATTTAACTCTTTTAATAATTTTTCAGTCCAGAGTAAATAAGGTGATAGAAGATGTTGAGAGTAACTTTGGTCAACACTACTTAAATATTGAAGTAGCAAATAGTTCTTATGTTCAAAGTCAATGGGTGTTTGACAATACCAATCTAATTGTAACATATAAATTTCTATTTTTTTGTATATATTTATTTTATATATTTGTACAATGACAAAGACACAATTAGATAATCTTATTCAATTTTGTTTTCTATTTCATCCTTCATTCGATTGTGATTGGAGAAAACAATCTCCTGACTATCTTAAAGAGAAATGGAATAAGTATATTGGAATAGACGTAAAACACGACGATTTTGACAAATCATATTTTACAAGTGATACTAACAGTTGGTTAAAGACATGGAGAGTCTCCAATGAAGATTGGATAGAATTAAAGAGGGTTATTCGATTTATAATGTCTCTTTCAGAAAAGCCAATGTTAAGTGCTGGTAGGTATAAAAATATCTGGACACTTTCAGAAATTATTGAAAACTTTGAAAATCAAATTGCACCAATGGAACAGATCATAGATGTATCATACAACAATACTCATGCAGTGATTGGTGTTGAAATTGAAAAATGGTTGTCTATTACTCAAAATAGCAGAGAGTATCAACTATCTACTTTGATCTCTTAGGAACAGCAACCGTTCCTCTTTTAATTTCTCTAACTTTTCCTTTAGTTCCTCTAACCTTACCAGTTCTAGTATAGTGAATAAAATCTCTTAATTATATTTGTTTAGTAATCTTCCCGTTTGATTCTGCCTTCAAAAACTTTTTAACATAATCAGGGTTGTAATATTTTACAATTTCAGTATAGTTGTCAGTGGCAAATTGTCTAAACCAACCAGAACAAAGATTAGTACAGATTCTCATTATCGCCCAATCAAAAGCCTTCTTAGAAGAGACAATTGTACCACATCCATTTAACATTGGAATAATTCTTCTTTCAAGTGCGATTACATAGGCTTCTTCTAATACACATTTGGCCTTTTTCTCAAAGGCAAATTTATCCCACATATCTTTTTCACACCAAGCACTTGTAGAATCTACTTGCATATCCTCATAGATTGGTCTATCGTAGTGTGACATAATACGGTGAATATCATCATGTATGTAGAAATACTTTACATATCCATCGGATTGACCAAAGAAATCCATTGTTGATTTTTTCAAAGATGGTGTTTTTAACTCACCGACTCTCTTTTCAGTCTCTTTAAAATTAATTTTAGTAATTTGACTTAGTTTATCTTCTCCTAACTTTGAGAGTAGAAAGTTATAATCTTGAATGTGTTTATCAAATTTAATAGGAAAGTGAATATGACTCTTTTTAAGAGAAAGTAAAACTTCAGGAGAAGCATACCTCAAACCATTTCCGAGTTTACCATCTTGGGTGTCAAATTTAACATATTCACGTAGTGCTTTGGAATTGTCAGCATTGAGTATTTCAACATTATTAGTGTTGAAAAATTCATTTGGCCGTTGAATATTGAAAAGAGTTGTGATACTATCTGTCTCTCTAATCCTTTCTGGATTCAAAGAATTGATAAGATATTTGATGTCACTGGACGTACCAATGACATCAATATCTTTGACTTCTCTTTTTAATTCGGGATAATGGTAATTTAATGCTTTAGATCCAACTATTAGCATATTTTTAAATTTTTAGTAAGAACTTTCTTCATCATAAGAACTTTCTTCATCATAAGGATATGAAACTAATCCAGTTTCATTAAATGACTCTCTGTTATCTGGTACAAGATTTGGATCAATTTTGATTCCAAATTCGTTTTTATTCAACTCCTCAATAATTTTATTGAACTCTCCTCGACTAATCGATTCGTTTGTAAAATCATCAATCGCACTATCTAATACCTCATAAAGGTCTTCTACTTTCTCAATTTTTCTCATCGTTAAGGATTTTATTAAGTTTACTTTCTCTAATTTCTTTGGTCGAAATGAATCTACCAACATTGAATGGATATCCACTTTGTTCTTTAACATAAACAACGGTTTCTCCATATTCATCAACACACTTTTCTACGGTGTATTCTTTCCACCTTTCAAGGTAACTATTACTAGCGATAATACAAATTATTTTATCACCTGGTTCATAAGTTTTATTTGATGTAATTTTCATTTTGCAAATGTAATATTTTTTTGTTTTAGTTCAAAATTTTTTCAATCAGCAAATCTCTTTTAGTTTTTTCATAATTAATTCTATGAATTGAAAACGTTAGATTATCTGGTTGATCAATAGTTATGAAGTAAGTATCGCCTATAAGTTCCTCTTTTTTGGTTTTTAAATTTTCAAAAAAACTAATGCTTACTTCATGTTCAATACCACCCATATTTATAACAAGCATAAATTATTTATAATTTTTATCTCAAAAAGTTTCAAATTTGAAATTGAGTTAAAAAATATAATATATACAATAGAATAATTATAACTATAACTATGAAATGGATAAAATCTAGAAGAAATTTCATCTTAGATGAAGCTAAGATTAAAGATGTAATACTACCTAAGCAGAAAGAGAAGCTAGTAAATAGATGGGGTGAAAAATGGCTCGATCTTGAACAAATTGATGCAAGTGATAAAATAGTTCAGGGTAAATGGAAACTCACAGAAGAGGAGAAAAGAAAGGCATTAGGTATATTCTTAACTGCTAATATTGATAACGTGTATAGAATTTTTGAAAACTTACCAGATAAATTCATCGAAGCAGTTAATGAATCAATAGATTTAGATCTTCTAAAAAGTGATGATAAATGGGCTAAGATTTTAAATAATTTTAATTTCAAACAACCATCTATTAATCAAATCTCTGTAATGACTGATCCAATTTTTAGAAAAATATCAGTTGGTGAGACACAAGCATCTGAGGTTATATTAAGAGATGAAACCGGCAGACCTATTATGGCTGAAAATGGTAGACCTCAAAAAGTTGCCAAAGAGCCAGGTAAAATTATATATTCTAAAAATCTAGTTAATATTAACTCATTTGTAGAAGACTTTAATAGATGTTTCCCTGAAAACTCAGTAGACTCATCAGTTTTTCAAAGTGGTGATATTTCAAGATTAGTTAGTAAATCAAGAGAAGATTTTAGTGGAGAGGGTTACATAGTTGAGGTTGATATTTATAACAGAGATTTATTCCTTTCTATACAACATAACGCCAAAGACATATTAAATATGTCCATATCAAGATTCTACTCATCATGTCAAAACCTATATACTGGTGGATATGCTAGCCAAGTTTTGGCTAACGTTTTTGATCCAAACTCTTGTCCGGCATTTTTAATTTTTGACACTCCAATTTATAATAATAGAAATGAATTGATATCAGAACAACTTCCACTCACTAGAATGATGGTGCGTAACATTGAAAATCTAAGAGGAGATGAATCGAAAATGTTTTTCGACAGAGCTTATCCAGATAGAATGTGGGACTATATGTCTGAATTAGTAGAAAAATATACCAATATGAAACCAGATGATGATCCAGGTAGATATCTATTTACACCGGATATTCCGATGGATTGGGAAATTCAAGAAACACCATACATGGATAGACTTGGGATGGATAAAGGTAAATATATTGGAGTTAATGCAAGAACTATAATATTATCAAGTAATTTTGACTGGAGTAAATCTAAACTATCACCTAAAGCAAAAATAGAAGAAATAGTCATTGAGACAACTAATCTCCCTTCAAACTTTTTTGATATTCCATTAACTCCAGAATGGATTAAAATTAGATATATCAAAATAAACACATTACAAAATTTTAGTAAAATTGAGACAAAGAGTTTAGCATTTGATAAGTGTAAATTAAGTGGTAAAACTCTAGTGGAGTATAAAAAGAGTTCTCCAAATTTTGAAAAACTACAAATAATAAGTTGTTTAGTTTCTGATTTAAAACTATCTGAATTAGGAGAAATGGAAGAAATTCACTTAATTTATAGTATAGACCCATCTGAATTGGTAGAAACTCTACAAGGAGTTAATTGTAAAAAATTAGTTCTATCAGGTGATTTATTATCAGAGAGAGAAAATAAAGAGTTTATTAACTCGCTTAAAAAACAAGGAATTAAAGTAGAAATAACAGGATTAGTATTATGAACAAGAACCTAGTATACATTAAACTTTTCGAAGCATTTGAGTCGGAAAAATTATCAAAGACTTTAAAATTTATTAATAAAGATTCAAAGTCAATATTCTTAATGATTTTAAAATCAATAGCTAATGGTATGGATTTCCCATATTCTAAATATAGCGATGATTACTTTCAATATTTACCTTTCAATAAAGCTCTTCAACTTAATCAAAGATTGGAGGATGAGCCTTGTGACTGGACAAGTATAGAACAATTTGGCAATCAATATGGCATTGAAGGTGATAAATGTGATGGTGGTAAAATAAAAAGAAAATGGGGTCGAGGTACACGCATTGTAATATGTGATGTTTGTAAAGGTTCAGGAATTAAACCTAAAAAATATACTAAAATAAAATGGATAAAATTTTGGTTTGATAAAGATGGTCAATTTATAAATGTTACCGGAACTGATGGTAATATAAGAACACAAATGAATCCGATAGTGAGTAATATTAGAAATTTTAGAAATATACCAAATTATTCAGACCTTAGAGAATTAAAAGATGAACCACTCTCAGTCGTTAAGGATTTATCTTATGAAGAGATGATGAGTCTACCAAACGGATCTATTGTTTCAATTAATTTACGAGGTACATCAGTTATAGGAAGAACTTGGTCTGTAAATGGTGGTAGATCTCTTTATATTATTCAAAATGTTAGGATGGGAGGTAAACCACCTGGTACAGCGTGGAAGAAATATGGAAGATACTCCTGGGTTGTTAGCGGTGGTGAATATAGAGAAACGCCTAAACTTATGATTTTGACTAAGGATGTAGAATCGGATGAACAGAAATCAGATCCATATACTTGGAATGCACCACTTGATTTTAAAAAATTAACACTTAGTAAAAACTCAAATGTAAAAGAGTTTCTTGGAAAAGCACACTTTGCAATTGTTTTAGATTATCTTGACTTGAGTAAGTCTGTTTTTAAAAAGAAGTCAGAAATTGAGAAGGAGAGATCGGTTTCTAAATCAGGGGCTCTAAAACTATTATCCGATGATGATATAAAGAAAATGAATATCAATAGATATATGTCTGAAATTTCAAAGAACATGGAAATTTCAAATGACTTGAAAAACTTTGATAAAGTTTTATTTAGATATTTCGGATATTCAAAAATTGGATATTTTACACTAAGAGAGAGATATTTTTCAGACTTTGAAAACCTGATAAATAGAACATTTGAATTCATAAACGAGGAGAACGAAGAGAGAAAAAAGTATATTCAATCGGTTATAACATCTGATATTAAAGAAACACTCGAAAAAAATGTAACATTTACAACTAACATATATAATGCAATAAGAAGTGCCAAATCAGTAAGTAAAGATCATGAAAGAATCTTAAATAAAGTTGAAGAACTTAACTCAGCTATTTATAGGAAATTAAAAAGTATCAACATTGAGACATTTGAAGATATAGATATCATTTTTGCAAAAATGAGAATGATTAGAAACTTCTGGAGAAACTCTAATAGATATCATGTGAGAAAGGCCTATTATTTAGTTGAGAAAATCTCAGAAGAACCATATGTTAAAATATATTGTCAAGATATAATTGACGATGGTTCAATTGAAAAAGATATCTCAGGTATTGATAAGTTTATCAAATTTGTAGAAAAAATATGATAATTAAGAGTTTCAAAATATTTGAAGGTGGTAAATCAATAACCAATATTGAAGTTAAAAATATTATTGAAGATGTTTTGGTGGATTTGAGTGATTTAAGTGATAGTTTCTCTTGGAATTGTTATACAGGTATTGGTACCACCAATGAAATGAATATAGAAAAAACTTTTAAAAATTGCCAACTTATAATAAAATGTAACGATGACTTCACTACAAAAAATAGTGAGTGGGTTAATATACTTGAAAGACTATTCTATCTTTTAAATGAAGAAGACATTAAAATTTTTGACCAAAAAGAATCGTTTACCGAAGTTAAACCTGGTAAAATAAATTTAGGATGGGATCTTAAAGCTCGTATGAATCCCATGAACTTTCAAGTTGAGTCACTTTGGTGGGAAAAAGACTTTTTTCTAAAGAAGTAAAGTTTGTCTAATTTACAATTTATAACTATATTAGTAATTATGATAGATCCAAAACAATTTGGAAATTCTAAGAAAGATCCTGTCTACGGATATCTTCAGAATCCAAGAGAACTTATTTTTGTAGACATGGATGGGGTTTTAGCTGATGCTGAATCTAAAATGGAACACTGGAGTCAAAAACTCGGACTCACAACTCAAGAACTTTTTAATAAAAAATTGTATCACATGCCAGGATTCTACGCAGATCTACCACCAGTAGAAGGAGCTGTAGAAGCTTTTGAGAAGTTGACACAAAACTTTGAAGTGTATATTTTAACCGCACCAAGTTGGGAAAATACTTCTTGTTATACCGACAAAAGAATTTGGGTTGAAAAATACTTAGGACAACCAGCCTATAAAAGACTTATCATTAGTAATGATAAATCACTATTTACAGGTCGAGCTCTTATTGATGATAGAACTAAATATGGCGTGACAACATTTAAAGGAGAACATATTCACTTCGGAACAGATAAGTTTCCTAATTGGAATAGTGTTTTAAATTATTTAAACGTATGAGAAGGGTAGTTATTCCATATTTAGAGATAGTTCTAAGAAAAAGCAAGGTAAAATCTGTCTCAAAGACCGTTATGACTGGTTATTGATTCTATCAATTAGTCTTTCCATTAAGTTATCAGCACGGGTTAGAAATTCTTCAGAGAAATCTAAATTTGCCTGATAGTAATCCTTTCCTCTATTAATATAGAAAGATTCAACCAAATCGTCTGTACAATTAATACCTGAATATCTACACTGATAAACAAGTGACATAATACAATTTTTAACATCCCAATTTGTATCACCTGAAAGCTTTCTTATTATAATAGTGTATATATAAAAAATTTATGACATTGATCATAAACTCTCGAAAATTCTCTAAATAGATATTATTTTTATAAGATTACGCAAACTAAAAAATTTTATAGTTATATAAATAAAAATAAAATTTTATCATGCCAAAAGCTATTATCGAAAACAAAGAAAATAGAGTTCCAAAGGAAACTTATTATCTTCTTATTGTAGATGCATCATCGTCTATGAATCCTTTAACAAATTCAACTATTAGTGGAGTTAATGAGCAAATTGACACAATTAAACAACTTGAGAAAGACCATCCTGAACAAAAGTATAATATGTCATTCATTCACTTCAATAGTAAAGTAACTATTGAATACAGTGAAAGAAATTCAAATGCTCTTGAACACATCAATAAAAGTAATTACAAGTGTAATGGCATGACATCATTGCTTGATGCAATTGGTGTTGGTGTTAGAAACTTAAATGAAAAAATAGGTGATAAAATCAAATCAGGGGATGCTACAGCAGTTGTTGTTATAATAACTGATGGTGAAGAAAACTCATCAAGAGAATTTGATGGCAGAAAAGTTAAATCAATGATTGAAGAACTCCAATCAACTGGTCGATGGACTTTCACATTTGTTGGTGCAAATATTGATTCACTATCAACCGCTAAAACTTATGGTATCGACTCTAAGAACGTTATGCAGTTTAGTTCTGATATCAAATCAAATAGTAGAGTATATGCGGCGATGTCAAAATCTTTTAAATCAAGAGCAGTTGGTATGGATGGAGGAATATACCACGCTGATACTTTCTTATCAGATGAAGATAAAGATGTAACAAGTAAATAAGTTAAACTCAAATTTGACTTGTCAAAAAAATATGTATATTTGTTTATGAATAAATTTGTAAAATTAACACTTGTGGTAACTATGATCGCCATTATACTCGGAACTATTGAGAAATGGTATTCAATCTTTCTACTTGGAAGATATTGGGAATACTCATCTATTATGAGTACTATACTGTTTGGGGTTATCTTTCCACTATCATTGGTGTATATAATGATTCTTGGAATTCGTTACATCGTAAAATCTTAAATATCTATAAAAAATGAAGAAAATTATTTTAATTCTTACAATCGTAGTCTCTTTTATGACTCTACAATCTTGTGATAAATCACAAGCAAATGTTCAAACATTAATTTCAAATGACTGTGGTGTCACATGGCAACTTATCCCACCTGGTCAAACTATCCCAAAAAGAGTAATGGCATGTGAATTAAAAACTACTATTCCCGGTGCTCCAATGACTGGTGAATCCTTATTCAAAACTACGTTTGCTAATAAAGTAAAGGCAAACATCGAACTTGATTACGAGTATGAAATCGTGGACCCTGTGAAATTTATTTCAAACGCTAAATACTTAGCAAAGTCTAATAGTGATGGTGATGAAGTAAGTGCTAACTCTTCTCGTTTTGAATCTGCTGAAAATTCTATCATAGACAAGAGAATCAAGGAAATTGCGAGAAATTTACTAGAAAATGTAGATATTGTTGAGTTTGATCAATCTGAATTTGAAGATAATCTTCAAGATTCTGTTAATAAAGATCTAGAATCAAGAGGAGTTCGTATTAACTATTTAAGTTTTGTACCAACACCATCTGAACAGACAGAACAAGCGATTGATGTGGCTACTGCTATGAAAATTTATGAAAGTAAAGGTCTTCAAGAAGTTGGTAAACAAGTTATTGCAAACAAAGCAGGTGCTACAAAAATAAACATGAATGTTTCTGAAAATAAAACAGAAAAAACAAATGAATAATATAATCAATCATATTAAGAGTTGGCTAATCAATTATGCCAACTCTTCTAAACAAAAAGGATTCGTTATAGGTGTTAGTGGTGGTATAGACTCGGCAGTTGTATCAACACTTTGTGCCGAAACCGGATTACCTACAATTGTAGTATCTCTTCCGATTAAAGAAAAAGTCGGTCACAATCTATCACTCGAACATATTAAAAATCTTTGTGATAAATACCCAAATGTTAAATCGACCAATGTTGACTTAACAAAAACATTTGAAACATTCTGTCTCACAATTGAAGCAAAAGATATAATCACTTCTGAAAATGAAGAAGTTAATAATCTTGCACTCGCAAATGTAAGATCTCGTTTAAGAATGTTAACACTCTACAATATCGCACAATGTAACTCAATGTTGGTTGTTGGTACTGGTAATAAAGTCGAAGACTTTGGAATTGGATTCTATACTAAATATGGAGATGGTGGTGTTGATATCTCACCAATTGCTGACCTTATGAAAAGTGAAGTATATGAACTTGGTAAACAATTAGGGGTGATAGAAAACATTTTAAAAGCTCGCCCAACTGATGGATTATGGACAGATGGTAGAACAGATGAAGATCAGATTGGTGCAACATATGACGAACTTGAATGGGTAATGAATTTTCTTGATACTGGAATCATCGACTATGAAAAATCACCAGATATCGATAGGCAGAAAGTCGTTTTAGATATTTATACTAAAAGAAACATGGCGAATAGACACAAGATGAATCCTATTCCGGTTTGTAGTCTTAAAAAGTTTCGTAACTATTTAAATAAACTTGAAATGGTTTAGTACATATGAACTACTCATTAGCTAAAGACTAATGAGTTTCAGAACCATAAAGGTCCCTCTTTTTAAACGCTTCAACGCTTTTGCCTTATGTTAGACTGCCAAAATTTTTTGGTTAGCTAATCAGGTCTTATTTTTACTCCACGTCTGTAATCGTCTGTCCCGGACGATGTTTTAAAACTTACTACCAATTTCTTGGTTAGAAGTTTATTTAATTTTTCAAAAGAATTGGTTATCTTCTTTCAAATATATATTACCTAAAATTATCACTTTTTGACGAGGTGGATTTTTTATAGAAGTTTAAACTTTTACAGAAATTATAGATATACATTTTAATTTTACATCACAGAAGCTAAAGACTCGTGTGTTTTAGTTTTTATTATAAAATAAAAAACTATGTATCAAATCAGAAAATGTTTGCAATACAATGCAATTCAAACAACCGATGTTATAACACTTGATCCAAATAGTTTTAAAAACTTAGGTGATCATTCTTATAATGGTAATTCAGAAGAAGATTTTTTAAACTATATCAGTGAGTTAGATGTATATGAGATTTATGATCTTATTGATGTTGAAACTCGTGATCAACTTATGAAGATACATGAAGAAGCAGATTGGACCGAAATTTATAATTCAACATGGAATAGAGAATCATCTTGGCTTGAAATCGGTAAAAAAGATAGTGATTATAAACTAGGTTTCGATGTAAAACATTCAACTTGGAGTGAAGATTTATAAAAGTCCTTTTTAAGGACTTTTTTATTTGTGTCATTCCAACAGGTATAATCATATGAACTACTTATTGTCTAAAGAACGAGTTTCGGAACCATAAAGGTTCTTCTTTTTAAACGCTTCAACGCTTTTGCCTTATGTTAGACTGCCAAAATTTGGTTAATTTTTTTATACAAATTCATCACAGAATCTAAAGACTTCTGTGTTTTCTTTGAAAGAACATATAAAAGTTGATTTGTTGTTTCGAAAAATTATTTATATATTTACATATGATTTTGAAAACAAAGATACAAGAATTAGAAAGATCAGAACTTCTGAAATTAAACAGATGTCTTAAACAAGCATGTGATGAAATAGTCGCTAAGAACAGATCTGTCTCAATCAGAACTACCTCAAAAAGGGGATATATGATCGATGATATGGAGGTTCAGGGCCAATTTTGCTATAAGTATAATAAAATTGAAATGTTCAGAGGATCAATTGAAGACATTGATGGATATTTAAAAGTGTTTATTCATGAATGGACACACTCATGCCAAAAAGGATTAAGTAGAAAATACCATAAAATGAATTCTACTTTTGGATATTCAAATAATCCTTTTGAGGTTGAAGCACGAAGGTCAGAAGTTATTTTTAAATCAAGAGTTTGGAAACGAGTAAAAGAACTAATGAAATGATTAGGAGAGTTGAAGTGACATTTAATGATGAACTTATTTTTGAGGCAAATGACATCCTGCCTCTAAAAGTAGGGGATTTAACATATTTCTCAGTGTGTGATTACACGCCAAAATCTGAGTCTGAATTTTTAAAAACACCACTTGGTAAAACATTTGGTGAAAGTATATTAAAAAATGTAAAAGACAAAAGTAATAAATATCATATCAAATCATTTGAAGTATCAGAGATAATTTTCTCAATTAGGGAAGATTATACACTCAATATTTTAGAGCCGAAAAAAGAACTCGTACAATATATCAAGGTTGTTGAGACAACATTAGATGCAAAAAGACGAGATAATAAAATTGATGAAGTTTTAAAATGAGCACATTTGGTAAAAAAGCACTTGTTTGGTGGGATTATGAAAATCACACCAAAGAGAACGCTACCAGATTTAATCATACTTCTTTGGACATACAAAAAGCAATTCTTGAAAAATGGTACCCCATTGGAACAAGATTTACAAAACAAGCATTTTTTGGAGGAACAGATCCCAATACATATAAAATAACAGACCATATACTAACACTAAATGGATATCAAATAAAGTACGACATAGTAGAATATAAAAGGGCAACTTATAAAATGGGAGAGGCTCCTCTTAATCCAGTCCCTATAATGGTTATAGAATCTGATAAGATGTTCCTCAAACGTTACTATAAAATAGAAAAAATTTTGAAATGGAACATAAGTGGAAAATAGGCGACGAGTTTAAAATATCACAAGAAAAGAGAGTTCATGATGGAAACTGCTAGTTTTTTAGAAAATGTAATTAATGACATGACATTAATTGGCGAAGGCAGGGATTTGAAGTACTACTGCCGATGTTAGCACAAATGTTTATTAAGTGTACTTCTATTGGTTTTAGCGACGTCAGCCCTGCTTTTGCCAATATAATGTTATAGGCTGTATTAAAAACTTTTAGAGCTATGGCAAAAACAAAACGAGTAGGTTATGATTACCTACACAACCACACAGGAATGGAAAAGCAACTTAATGTTCCAGAAGACCATGTGATAGTGGATAGGAATGATTGGGAAGAAGTTGTTAGATTTTTCAACGAAAACCCAGAGCACATTAAGTTGCTTGGGGAAAGTAAATATAAGATTGATTTGGGTGCGTAGGCAGTTTTTAATTAACAGATTCAATTACGAAAAAAAAATGGAAGAAATGACTTTGAAGTGGAAAGAACATATTCCAGAGTTAAAGCAAAAATTCCGACAAAATCAAATTAATAAATTAATCTAATTATAGATCATGATATTACATGAAGTTTAAAATTTATTAAAAATTAAGGAATAATTTTCATATTATGAGAAAATTACTATTAGTATTGATTTTGATAGAACAGAAGTGGGCGGCTTACAATAGAGTTGAAATTAAAAAATCGAATTAAACTTTTGATTTTACTTTTCATATAATCGATATGAATACATTAATCACAGAAAGAGATTGGATTGGTCTTGAATTGAAAGACGCAATCAATAAAGCAAATAGTATTAACTATACACATAGAATAGTTGAAGAAGATGGAGTTAGTTTCATGGTCACAATGGACTTTAGATCTAACAGAGTTAATCTGAGACTTAGAGATGGTAAAGTAATTGGTGTCTATACCGGTTAATTTTCTTCGTCTTTATTACCGGTAATTTTATTTACAAGTTTTAAACCAATTGACATCCAGGATGATCTGAATGATCCATTTGGTAAAAATAAAATTAAACCAATTAAACTGAAAGTTAATAGGATTGTTAAAAACATCCAAACTAAAAACAATTTTATTATACTTGAATTATTCTCCATCAGGTTTTTCTTTTTTTTCTAATATTTCTATATAAACAGATCCATTGTGTATTATACTAAATGGATCAAAGTATAATGTTAGTCCCATAGAATCAAAAACTTTATACAAGTTATTTAATTCAGTTATTAACTTAGAGTATAAATCCATATCTGCCTTCACATAGTGAAAACTTTGATGATCTCTCTTTTCAAATTTTATAGATAAATCAAATTCTACATCATATCCATCAATTCCGGTTTCAATCTTTTCTACTTTAAATTCAACACCAAGTTCATCTGATAGATCATACAATCTATCTCTGATATCATCTATTGGAAATGTTTGATAAAAGTCTCTACTTTTATTACCTCTGTTATATCTGGAAAGTGCTTGTTTTTTACATGGATCCATAAGTCCAAAAATACCTATAGGATTTTCTGATAATTGCCCCTGTGTTATATCCATAAGACCTCGATGATTATCAGATATTAAGTCACCTAATGATAAACTACAATCACACTTAACATGAATAAAAGGTTTATCAAATGTTGATTCTTTTATTAAGCCAATTGCATATTTATATTCAAAATGTGAATCTACACCTTTAACAGCATTTTTTTCAGTCACCAAATAATCGACTCTTTTTAAAATACTCTTTGCTGTTCGACCTAACCAAAGATCATTTTTCCTCTTTTCAAATTCTAGTCCTTCTTCACGGAGTTTGTTCTCAAAGTTTTGAATAAGCTTTTCAAATATCTTTTCACTCTTACCAGTAAATAAAGATTCGTTAGTTTTTAAATATTTCATAGCTTTTTTTTGTATATTTGTACATAAGTATATATAAATTATAAAACATGACTTCACCTCTCAAAAGATATAAACCCCCACATGCCGGTGGTGTTTTTGGCGCTGTTAGGAAATATGATATTCACACAGGAATTGATTTATATTGTGAGTCAGGAGATCACGTATATGCAATTGAGGATGGTATTGTTGTGAATGTTTGTCACTTCACTGGTCCAAAAGTCGGTAGTGACATTTAAAACTTTATAAATTATTAACCAGAGCTAAACGTGAATACGATCTTAAAAATATTTTAATATATACAAAAAAGTAAATTAAATAATGATACATTTAAAGAGATTTAATGAAGAAGTTGGCAATCCAAAATTATTAGACTTCTATAATGAATATAAGAACTTATTTGAAGGTGAATATTTTTTTTAATTTTATCCTCACTACTTAGCTACTTAATAATAACTCACAAAGATGGAACAGAACATAATTGATATAATTCAAAATAATGACTTCTTAATTAAGATAAACCCTCACATACTTTCTAAAACAGCGTGTGTTTTATCCGGTCTAAAAAGTTTAGATTTTAATACTACTTATGCTGACCAAGGATTTGATGGGCTAGATATGGTTGAGTTAGTCATGAATCTTGAAATAGATTTAGACATACACATACCGGATGAAATAGCCTTAGTCTTATTCTCGGAGAATTCGAAGCCTATTAATTTACAATCATTTTTTCGAAATAAAAAGATTGAAGAATTGGGAATTATTGATAGTCAGTGATACTATCGTGTAGATAGATATAACCAAATATCTCTTGAGGACTCCCGATACTTTGAAAAAGTACCTCCGTTAAATATCTCAAAAGTATCATCATCGTCTGGATCTTGAGCTCTTGTTTTAGATAGAAAGTCTACAACTTCTTGTAGTTTTGATTTCTCTACTAAGTCTTTAAAAGTTATATTAAATTGTAAGTCTTCACTAAAATATGAATTAGTAATTTCTAAATTAAATCTATTTTTAATCAAGGCCTTTAATCGTAGTTGATCGATCCAGACTGAATAATCAGGCTCTACAAAAATCCAATTTTCTATATCAGAGTCAGATTTTATTTTTGTGAAGATTTCCAATCTATATTCATCAATATTTTTATCAAGTTTAAAGCTTTCTAACAGCTCTTCCCCATCTAATCTATTAATTGATGATTTAAGTTCGGCTAATATTCTGCTATTATCTTGATTTGATTCAATCCACTCATCAATTTTATTAAGTGATGATTGGTCTATAGTTCCCTTAATGTTTCTTTTTTGATTTATAAAAATAGTGAAAAAGTTAGATGTATTTTGATTTATTGTTAATTGACAAATATCATCTAAGTCCTCAGATATATTAAAAAAGTATTCTTTTAATATTGAAATATCTGAGTCTGTATTTTCATTAAATTTTTTTAAGTGTTTCATCTTAACATCCAATCTCCGGCTTTAATTTCCTTGAAATCTTTAATATCATATTTATATTCATAGATCCAAGAAATAACATCTGTTGATGTTCTTACTTTTTTTCTTTTATATTCATGTCCTTCAAATTCATCTAAATCTGGAAATACTTTTGGATCAATTAGATAAACATCTCCCCAAACTTTACCATCACCGTCAACAAATCCTGGATAGAACTCATTAACTTTATAGATTTTACCTTTAACCCAAGCTCTACCACAATATGTGAAATCTCCTAATAGATTTCTCGCAGAGTCTCTAAATAGACCATATACAAATAAATATTCTTTTTCCATAGTTTATATATTTTTTACCAAAAAACTTCTACATAGAAACTTTCTATATCATCAATTTGATCTTCATATATTGATTGTATCAAATTAAAATCCAATCTAAGTTCCATTTCTTCACTACCCTCTATAAATGCCCCAGGGTGTATTTTTTTACAATGTTCTAACTCTTCTGGATATTGTTTTAAATATTTAGTTGGATATTCATCACCTACACCATAGAAGAATAAATTTATAGAAGATATTCTACCATTATAAGGTTTAAAGGCAGCGTCCCATTCTGAGCACATCCACTTCCATACCCTATCGTTTATACCAGGTCGCTCAGATTCCAATCCTCTTAATAAAGGAAAAAGATCAAAATATTTTAAGGAATGTGAATCTACCTTAGTAATATTAGAATTCGATTCGTTATATCTTTTTATTTTCATTTATTTTCGTTTTTCACATTCCCAACTCAGGTAAGTTAATACACTTAACAATATTATATCCGGAAAATGGCCATTCTTCCAGTACGTAAGTTTGACACATCAAATGTTCGACTCTTTGAGAGTTTATTTTTTCAAGCATTGAATTTATATCTGAATGTGAGGCCTTACCAGGATCGTCACCAATTACGTTTTCAATTTCACTATATAATGAGTTTTTTAATAATGAAAAATGAATTTCATCACCAGACTCATGATGTGTTATCAAAACATATTCACCACCTTTACTATCACCGATTTCATCGGTCCAATTATCATATGTTGCCTCTAGCAAATGATCAACGTCAAATGAACAATCAAATGTGTCTAAAATTTGTCTAACTTCTTGTTTTGTCATATCATGTTGAACACAAAGGTCTCCAACGGTATCATATAAATCACCAGAGTCGTAATGCTGCCGCGAAAGGATATCCAAATCCTTTTTGACCCCAAGTTATTAAATATAAACAAGTTAGTATAAAGTATATCCAAATTGTTAATATAAAAAACTTTATTTAATCCTCTTTGAGTATCTCGCATATTTTTTTATCTCTAACACAGACATCACAATTATATTCTTTATATGAATTTTGATATTGCCCAATACATTGCTGAACGATGTAGTTAAACCATATTTCTTTAACCCCTAGTTCTCTGCACCTTTGATTAATCTCTCTCCAAGAGAGTGGACCACCACAACAATTACAAACTTGTCTATCTTTGTTAATCTCTTTCATTTAGTATATTTTCAATTTTATAATCACGGGCAAGTTGTGGAAGATTTTCAATGAAATATGCTAACTCATTAGTATAATTCTCCCTATTTTTATCCATTGTTGGATTAACAACTATCTGAGCACCAGTTACCATTAACGTATTGGTAAGTGCCTTTTCATCTTTTTTAAAATTCACACCATCAGAACTAGACCAGCACCTTGTTAAGAGATTATAACCAAATCCCGAAATTGTCATTTTCTTCTCAAGAAGAGGTTCCTCACCATCTTTTTCAGTGATGAATTTTTTTATAGATTGAATTCCAAATGGAGATAGTGCTAATTTGCAAATATTTGGATCATTTATATAAAGTGCCATCTTATTCTTCAGTATATTTCCACCAGACCAAATATTTAAGATATGGTCTTTCAGGGTTATCAACTATCATAATGTGTTCAACATCTTCTGGTTGTTCTTTAGCAGTTAGTAACTTATAAAGCTCAGATGCTTCAATATGTTTAACTTTTGACACGACTCGTTCAGAATCAATTACATCACCAATCTTTGGATAATGTGTATCCGTATTAGGATCATATTTAGAAGATTTAAAATCCATGTTTTATTTTTTTACGTGACTTTCCGGTATTAATGCAGAAGTATTCTATAGATTTAGTTGAAAGAGTTTTAGATGCTTATCCCGATATGAAAAGTCAGATTATTTCTTTTAATCGATAATCTCTTTTTGTCCTAATAGACCACTCTTTAAAATCATCGGTAAATACAAACTTTCCTAATTCATCAATAAAATCTATAATTGATAGAGATTGTAATTCATAGGAGTGAAACCAACCACTTGCATCTGAAAACTTAACCATACAAGGATTACCACCACCTTTATTTCTATAAAGTATAACTTCCACCTTTTCAGAATAGTGTCGACCTCGATAGTTCCAATTGGTAGATACTTTACACACTCTACCATTTTTTGATAGAAAATATCCAAAGGTGTTATGACTTTGTGAGAAACATTTTGTTGATCCCATTAAATATTGAAACTCTCCAGGTGTCATATTAACGATTTATCAGGGTGAAAAAGTTCGATATGTGAGAAATGATCATTGATTAACATTTCACGATGTCCACAATAGGGACAATAGTGTCCAGGTTCTGATTGAAATAATTCTTCAATTTTCTCATTCCTCTCATATACACGATGAGCTAAATTATAATCAGTAAGTGAAATTGTAATTTTTTCAGAAAATGGTGTTCTGTAGTGAACAACAAGTTTATCACCAGATTGAAATATATTTTCAAAAACCACAAAGCTTTTTAGATCTTCTTTTGGTAGAAATTGTTTGATAACATTATGATTATACCTTGCGTCAGCGAAATACGATATTTTCTTCTTTTCCATCTTCTAAAATTTGATTTAGTTTAAATTCCCTACTTCTTGATATTTAATCACTTAAAGACATTCTATATGATTTTGGAAATGTCCACTTGTCCATTAACATTATATTCAATAGTGATTTCATCACCAGAGGTAAATTTTATCTTGCAAATATAACAAAAAACCCATCAAATTGATGGGTTAATTTTTAATTTTTTTCTAACACCTTTTCGATATTAGCTTCTCTAATTTTGGCTCTTGTCCAAGAAGGCTCTTTTTCTAAATCTTCCTCAGTCATTCCTAACTGATTCATAATTGCATTTAGAAGAAGTTCACGATTCTCATAACGATAACTTGGTCTTTCTGACATTGCTTCTGACATTACATTCATAACTTATTAATTATTTTTTATAATAGAAACTAAAACACACGAGTCTTTAGCTTCTGTGATGTAAAATGTATATCTATAATTTCTGTAAAAGTTTAAACTTCTATAAAAAATCCACCAAAAGTAAAACGAGGCGATATAATCGGATATATTGGTAACACAGGTAAATCAGTCGGTCCTCATTTACATTATGAAGTACATAAAAACGGACAACCAATCAATTCGGTCAATTTCATACTAAATAATAATCTGTAAGTTGTAACTTCTTAGAAGTTGTTTACCAATTTCAGGGTCAACATCTTGAAAATATTTAACAATCTCTGGAAAAATTTGATCCTTAGTAATTATACATTCAGATTCTATCCTTTCCTTCTTTTGAGAAAATGACTCTCTTCTCTTAATAACTGACTTTTTTAGTCTCCACTTTTCATCCCAATATTCTAAGTGTAAATGACTTCTGTCGTTATCAAATGAATCTTTCCAATCAATTATATAGAATTCTTTAACAAGTGGTATTGGATAGTAGACATAATGAACCGATATATCAAACATATCAAATCCTTTAAAAAGAGAATGAAATTCCTCTTTTGATTTAGCAGTATCTCTACCATATTGTAGTGGTAAAGCACCTGATAATATACCTAAGAAATCATTTCTAACGTAACAATCTAAGTTGTATTGTTGATATCTTTTATTCATAGTTTGAAAATATTTTTTATATTAGCAATATGTATCAAGCAGTTATTGGGGATAAATCATTCACCAGTTGGAATGACCCATCAGTAGGTAAAAAGAAAAATGGTCAATTAATAATTAGAATTCCAGGTAAATTCTCTGGGCCTATCAGTGATATCATAATTTTAAAAAAATATAAGTATCAATGGATCTTAAAAGGATGTAAGTTAGTATCTCACGAGACTATAGATAACAGACTTTGGTATGATACCGACTCAGATAGGAAAGAAGAGACAAGACTTGTAATCTCCTATAAAGAAAGAAGTGGTAGTCACTCAGAAGAGGTTATTAAATCTGATATTAGGGATTGGAAAATCCGTCAAATTACTTCTTAAAAATCGATTCAATTTTTTGATCTCTAATATACGATCCTCTAAACTAGAAGTCCATCCATTTAGTAAATCTTCAATTATATAATCTTTTTCTGAGATATTACATATCAAGACGAAAAAGATTTGACATGATTTTATCTTTTATCGTTTCCCACTTTTGGTATCGATCTATCTTCTTACCTATTGTATTAAGAAAATCAACCACTGACCAAAGAATAGAATTCGATCCTTCACTTAGAACAACTTTTGTATTTAAACCAATTTCAATCATTGACTAGAATTTGTTTCAATTTAAAATCTCGACGTTTAGATTTTAAAAGTTCTGAAAACTCAACTATGATATCATCATGCTTATCAACCATTATGAAAAATGTGAAAAGATAAATAAAGTTGGTTCAACTTGTGGTTCGGATTCAAAAATATCAGTATATCTGTTTTTTAGATCGGTAACATCAACTTTTGGTATAGTTAGTTCTTGGAACAACCAACCTTCATAATCATCTGATGTATCTACTAACACACCAAAAACATTATATTTGGCGCACATGCCATCATTACAGATGAAGTATTTTTCACCTGGATGACCTTCTATCATTGGTAAAAATTTATCTGACCACATATCAATTGGTCCATTTTTTCCTTCGATTTTATATGGTAATTTCCAACCATATACGATGTAATCAGTTCTATCTAATCCCATATTATTTTAATAAGTTTTCAATTTTTTCATTTCTTTGACAAGCTTCACAAATAGTTTCAACTGGATAACTTTTGATAATTGTTAACTTGCCAACATCAACATGACCACACACTTTACATTTAAAGTTGTTAATCATTCGCTCAATTAGACTATTACTTATTTGAATCCACTCACCTGTTAGACTTGTACCAAGTTCTGACTTTTTATACATTTAAATCATATTTGTTGATTAGTAAATATACAAATTTTTTTAATATATAAAACATGAGAATTAATGAAAATATCGCATTAGCAAAATCCATTTTAAATAAACAAGGAATTACAACTGATTCACCAGAGTATCAAGACTATCTTAAAATAAGAGAAATCTGTGGAACAGGACATGGTTACGTCGGGGTTCTAACTAGAATTAGATTCCAAGATGGTATAACAGATATGGATGAAATCTCATCAATCTATACCATCTTAAAGAATAGTAGAATAGATGTTGGTAAGTTAAATAAAATGACTTATGATAATATATTAAATACCTTTTATGATGAATTTAAAACATCAGAAAAGAATGAAGACTATGAAGTTGTATTTAAAGATAGTGAATATACATATTATCAAGTTCATACATATAAGGGTATTATGAAAACGGGACACCATCTTGGTGTTTAAAAACAAAAAGTAATTGGGATAAATATCAATCTGTATATCCAAAACAATTTGTAGTTGTTAATAATAGGTATAAAAATAGATTAGCAGTCCCAGAAGATGATATACTATCAACATACTCATCTAAAAAAGGATTTGTTAGATTCGGAATAAGTGTCAATGATAGTGGTGATTTTGTAAAATGGACGGCATTTGATGATAATAATAGAACTTGTAATTTCGAACCAGATAATTGGACATTCTGGGGAGTTATGTGCACACTTTTAAATGTTTTATGTGGTATTAATAAATCTTATTATGATGATTTTATAGGTTGTAAAAAAATAGAAGGTACAAAAAGTTGGCATGAGATAACTGATCAGGAAAAGGCTTTTGATAGATTGGAATTACCAAAAGATTTTATTGATGAAAGGTGTAAATTATACATGACTCTATCAACTAGTTATTCAAGTAAACCGGTATTATTGGTAATGTCTGAATCATGTCCTCGTGTATTTTATCCAACAAAAGCAAAACATGATATTAAATTCTCAATTCTATCTGGTGATGTATCAAAGAAAATACTAGAAGATTATGCTAGTCAGTCAAATAGTGAAATATTCTATGGTGTTAAATTAAAAAAAGGAACAATTACTTTGGATGATGTTAAAAAAGATGAGGATTTTATTGCAATGGTTGATAATTGGATGATTTTTAACCGAAATGATAAGTATGTTGTGGCGGTTAATTCTAATCCAGTTGAATATAATTTACCAACATTAACTATTACACAAGAAAAATTTAACTTCGAAGCTGATGAACCTTTATTTTTTTATATAAAAAAGGATGGAATGAAACCAGTCGGGTGGACTGACGATCTAGTAGTTACTGACTATCACAGAAAAGTAATTGATACAATCACTGGTAAAAAAACTAATACTGAGTCAGAGCCTCGTGTTAAAAAATTCTGGGATATATTTAAAAAGAAATAAAATAGATGAAATACCTTAAATTTTTTGATTCAAATTTGGTCACTTTTGATCAGAATTTACCAAAAATAGAAAGAACTAAAAGATTATCTGAGGAAGAGTTTTTAGAGATCTTAAATACTAAGTGTAAAAACTTTTCCTTTATGAATGATCAATTATGGAGAGGAAAACCAAAAAAATCCGATTTAGAACTATTTAATCCAAATTACCGAAATACAAAAGGTGTGACATTTATTAAGTTTTTTAACGATATTGAAAATGATCCTGAATATCCAGTTGTTAGAAAAAAATCACTAATAGGTGGTACAAATCCTGAAAGTATAAGAGTCCTTACAGATATGAAAGAGTTATACACGGTTATTCCATTTGATGACTCTGAAATAGTTTTTTGTCCAATCATTGACCTGATTGGAATTCAAGATAATCCAAAATCTGGTAAATTAAAAGATGGAACACCAGTGTCTAAAAATTTGTTTGTTAAAACTACTTATACTAAAAATTTTCAAGTACCATCCGATGAATTAGAACTTATTAGAATGTGTTATAAGTTAAGAGGATATAAAGCAACAGGGTATGAGTTTTTCACATCAAGTCCTTGTTTGATGATTATTGAATCAAAATTAAATTGGTTAAGAAATCAATAGTCATCATCACTTTTAGATAAAATATCCGAATTAACAACTATTTCAAGCATTTTTTCAATTGAATCTACTTTCCTTTTATCATATCTTGAAAATACTATTTCTATTTTATCTTCTGAAAAATAGTGAACTCTTTCATTATATCCATGATCATTATATCGGTGTAAAATTCCAAATTCAACATATCCCTCATCCATTTTTTTAAGATTATCTCCTAAAAATTTTATTGATTTCACACAATCTTCATATAATTTAAATTTTTCAGAATCTCTATCCATTGAATGACTTGTGACAATATTAAAATAAAATTGATTTGTTTTATTATTAAATCCTGAGCTCATTACACCCTTTAGCTGATCGAGATACTTATTAGATATTTCATATTGCTTGTCAGTTGTTTTATTGCTATGTTCCAATATCAAATCTAATTGTTCTTTAGATAAATCCCATATGCTTTCTGGAAAATCCTTTGCGACGTTTTCAATTCTATCCTCTTCTCTTTGTCTAAGAATATTTCTTATATATGATATCTGATTATTAATATCTTCCTGTTCAATTAAAAGATCTTGCAATCTTTCTAATAATTCATCATCCTCTAGATTATTAAATAATAGTTTACTTTCTTTTATAAAATTTAAATATCTCTTCATGTATAAAATTTAATTTTTAAAAACAATTGTAATTGACTGTATCTGTATATTTTGCCCATCTTTACTATTAAACTTACCATTAGGTCTACTATAAGTATCAGAACAATTTTCCTTATCACCTATTAGAGTTCGTATATCATTAGCATCAATATAGAACTCATATCTATCACGTCCTAATTCCTTAGATAAAGACTTACTTAAGAATGTTGTATTTCTATGACTGACTCTACTTAAACTAATACCGTTCTCTCTTGATACGAACATGGTATTATAATCTCGATCCCTATTTTTACTATCGTCATACTTTCCCATCTTTCTTATTTCTGAGAATCTACCTTTATCACCAAAATACCACATTTTACCTTTTAAATAATAATATAGTTTACCTTTTAATTTATAGTTTTGTCCCTGTAAATAACTTTCTATTGTCTTTTTCAATTCTTCAATTCTTGAATCTAATTCCTCACTGAAAAATAAATTACCAAAATCATTAGATATTATATTAACCCATAAACGATCACCTATCTTATCAAAATTAACCTTAACTTCAACTGGTAAGTCATCTTCAATTTCAATACAAATATCTTCAATATATTTTGACATATCAATAGTTTCTTCTGCCTTATCAACCTTAGCGATCATAACAATAATTGGGTATTGAGTTAAATCATCTGGTTCAATCCTTCCTTCTTTTTTACCAAGTTTAAATTCTGGATATACATCACTATCAGATATTCTTTCACCACAATAAAAATCTCCAGTTTTTATTTCATCTTTTGTTAGATAGACTATTGGTCTTTGTCTTTTAGGATCTTTTGAAACTGAATCACTATGAGTTTCACCCTCAACAAGATAGACGTTCCAATTTCTAAAAAAGGTCGCTAATCCCAATTTATTATCTGGAAGATCTTTTAAAGATATCTTTTTAATATCTATTTTCATTTGACTAATTTCATTAGATGACATCGCAAGAACTGGATCAAAATTGTAATCAGTTGTCTTCTTTTTTATCTCACTCCATTTATAATTTAAAAGTGTTGTAATTCCTAAAAACTTTTTTATTAAAAGACCTGGTAATAAATATGGGAGGTGTAACCACATTCTTTGTTTTCTAGTCAACTCTTCATTAATTTCCTGATATGATTTTAAATGTTTCATTAGGATATATATTATTTTTCTAATATATTAGCCGTTAATCTTAAAAATAAATTATGACACTCGAACAAATCGCAAATTATCCACAAGTTAAAGATGGTACTATCGTTGAGGTATCAATTGATCAATTAAAATTTAAAGGTAAAGTCGTTGGCCTATCAACACAAATGATTAATCCGGTGTACATTATAGAATGTACTGATGGAACTTTACCAAATGAAACTTATCCATATAAAGTTTGTTCTGTGCCACTTTCCGAGTTTATCAATTCTATTAAGTAATGAGTATTGTATTGAGAAAAGATCTATCTATAATAACTGATGGATCTATTTCAAAGTTAGAAAGCAATTTATTAATGACCATTGAGGCATTGCCTGGTCTGCATATATGCTCATACTCTTTTACTAACAATATATTCATATCTATTCATGTTGAAGAATGTACTCAGGAGGGTCTTTTCTTCTTATGTAGGTGTTTAAGTAATAGATATTGGCAGTATGGCCATTACTGGAGCATTCAACTTGAAGTCAGAGATGAAATTTATCCTAACGGGGATCGACCGATTAGTTATCAGATCTTTAGACCAATAACGATTGGTTTCAAAAAAAAAGATCTCGAAAAAGAAATTAAATCTCTAATAGAGAACATGAACCATCATTTTAATCATGAAAATTTTATGAAACTTTATGATATGAATAGGGAAGGATACTATCTTGTTGATGAAGTCCAATACGATAGAAACGACAGACTTAATAAATTATTGACATGATAAAAGACATCAGACAAAAACTATCAGACTATTTAGAATTTGATTGTGATAAATTATTTCATAATAAATACAATCTGATTAGAATATTTGGTGGTGCAATTCGTGATATAATCGCAGATCAACCTATCAATGATATTGATATTCTTTGCGGTTCAAAAGCTTTTGGATTTGTGGAGTTTATGTTGCACAATAACGGATATAAATTTTTTGAAAATCTAAACGGTAAAGATTTACAAGAAATGTACTCTGATATCCATGTTATTTGTGAACCACATACATGGATTAAAGGTGATAAGGTAGTTCAGATAATTAAACCATCTGGATTAGAAGGTGTTTTAAGCTACACAGAACTATTTAATAGATTATTGGAAAACGTCGATCTAAGTTGTTGTGGAGTATCTTATGACGGAGAGTTACATGAGGATTTTAAAAATGCAATAGTACATTGTAAAAATAGGGTGTTTTCTGTTAATTCACTTGCTAAAATGTATTCATATAAAAGAATCTCACGTAGGGTGGTTAAACTTGAAAGAAGGGGTTGGTCTAAAATCGAAAACACCATTGAGAAAAATAGAGATTTAAAATTAAATTTAGTTCTATGAGTAGAATAGATGAAATATTGAAAATACTACCAAGTAGGTTGATTTTCGATGGAGATAATATACCAGAGTATTCATTTATCCAGCACATTCCAGAAGATGTCGAGATTGCTCAATTAGAGTTTTTACAATATTGCGTTAGTGAAGGTGTTCTTCCAAGTAGCTTTCTAAAAGGTGATGTACATAGACAAGGAATTGTAGGTCGGTATTTAGATGATTGTGGAAAAATACATATATCGAATGGATGGTATAGGTTTATGTGTATTGATGATATGTACAGAGAATGGCAACAGCCTTACTTCGCAATCAATTATGGTAAATTTTGGAATGTTCAACCTTGTTACTCTTTAAATAGTAATCCTATTTTAGTTCAGTTTTATAGAGATAGAAATATTAATAGAATATTAAAATGATGGAATATATACCTGGTAGAATATACGAGAAACTTCAAAAGGAATTCTATCTTAGATCTAATGAAAATTTTACCTGGATAGCTTGCTCTAAAAGATATAAGCTATTTGAATCACAAAGCGACTGGGATGAGCAAACTTTTGATATCGAACTAAAAGTCGGTGATATTATTGTTATAAGATTTTGGAATACAGAGGTTAAGCGGAATCCTAATTTTTACTCAGATACATACACTTATATAGAAAGAGTTATAAGTGATGATTCGATAATGGAATATAAGACTGAATCAATCATGAGTAAAAATTTTGTTGAGTCAAATCTTGGAATAGGTAAGTATCTATTCACAGATGTTACAAAATTTTTTGAAAGAGAGAAGAAAATAGATTCTATTCTAGAATAGAAGATAACATCAATTCTCTGATTACTTCTCTATTTGCATCCAATCGAATATATGATTTAGGATATTCATAAATTCAAATATATGAAATTTTTTGTATATTTGATATATGAAATTTTTTGTATATTTGATATATGAGTACAAAAATATACAACGGAATTAAATTCAAGTCTTCTAATATTAAGGAAGTATTAGATCAACTAATTCAACTAAAAAAAGTTGCAAATAAAAAAGCAATAGAGATTCTTAAAGACGGTGAAATCGCACGGTTCATAATGGCTAATAAACTATCTATGACTGATCCTTTCGAGATAACAAGAGAGTTAATGCACGCCATCAATCACTCAAGTTCATCTTTAAATCAGAAGTGGATTCTTGTTCCGAATCTATATTTCTCGGTTGTGGTCTACCCGGATAATGCAGGTGATATCTATGGTTACTACTTTATTTCTAACCGTAATGAATATCATGAGTTACTTAAACCACTCTATACAGACTTTCATTATCAAAATCAAACTGATCCACCATCAGAATTATCTGAAGAAGAATGGAACTTTAGAAGTACTAAATGGGATGAGCTAGTCGATGATAAATTCGGAGATGCGGGATTTACATATGATTTAGTTACAGGTGATTCTATTGATTTATGGGACCTCGAAGATCGTGTTAAGTCAGTAGTAGAGTCTCTGAGAAGAGAGGATAAAATTAATACCGTATTAAAATGAGAAATATATTTACATATATGAACACACATGCTTTCTATTTTAGTCTTAAACAAAAATATATCATCGAAAGTATCGAACCCGAAAAGGATACTATTGCCGCCCTGTTCTACGGCCATATTTGTGTCTATAAAGGTCAAGAATATACTGAAATGATACCACTATCATCTAATAGAGGATCTAATTTTGATGATGCTATACTATTAGGATATGGTACGATGGGTGATGTAAAATTAGTTAATACTAAAATACAAAAAATCCGAGAAGAAAAAATTGATTTTATCCTCAAAAAATAACTTATATGTTTTATCAACTCTTAATATCACACTTTATATCAATTACACATGAAGTATAATGACCGTCAAACTCAATTATTAAAATGTAAACATGAATCTAAAATATCAGAAACAGATAATTGGTTCAAAAGACAACAATCATATAAAAAGAAAGTGGTTAAAGATTTTAGTAAAAGAGTTCTGGGGATTTGTATCTAAAGAAGATAAGTATCAATTATCTTGTAACTATTCAAATTTAAAAAAAATGGAAAGAGTTGAAGGTAAAGATGAAGTAACTTTATTTAGTTTCATTCAAAGTAATAAGAATAAATTAGGTGTAGATCCTGCTAAAGTTAGAGAAAAGAAATTAAATCGTTTAATCTGTATAAATCGGACTTGTATGGACAACAAATCCTTTGAGTAACACTATCACTTGAATTTGTTTTAAGTGATATAAGTAATTTACTACCTCTCCAATGAAACCTTATCAAATAATCTGATTTAAATTAAATTCTCTTACTTCTAATTGTGTGAGAGGTATCATTACATGATACCAATTATTTATCAATTTTCCAGTTACTACATTTTCCCAAGTACAATCTGTTCCAAAACCAGCCAAATACCTATCTTGGTGTTTTTCAATTAAAATGTAAACATCATCTGTATCATACCAAGGTTGACGAGAGTATTCAAATTTCATTTTATATAAACTCATGTTGAGAGTGAATTTCTATAATCTTGTTATAGTTTTTTAAGACGTTCATTGAGTAGTAAAAATCCAGATATTAATAGTGGATGCTAATATCCAAATTGTAATATAAATCCTCATTTTTCCTTATTATCTAATATGTTCGTAAATTTAGCAGCTAATGCTATCAAAATAATTATTACTATAATAAATACTGCAATATAATCTTTCATTTTAAAATTTTATTTATTTTATACTCTCTAAGTATTGATAAGATATAAATTTTAAACATATAAATAACTTTGATGATTTATATAACCAACCAATGATTTATCTGTCTTAAATTTACTAAAAACAACACCTGTTGAAACCCGGTATCTCAATTCCAGATTTTTTATAAACCCAAACAATTCTTTCCAAGTTTTAAAATTATCAATGTTGATCTTATCCTTCCATTGGCTTATCAACACTTCTTTTAATTTTAATTCTGGGTAAAATTGTTTAGTCTTTTTAATTATACACTCATATCCTCGTCTTCCAATCTCTAAACTTGCATTAATAGGATCATCGAAATTCCATTGGAGATTCCCAATAAAACTAGAGTATACAGGATTCACTTTATAAATTCTTTGATTATTTATAGAACATCTTTTTTGAAGATTGTTTATAAATATTTCTCTTTTCCATAAATTCTTATTCTTCCTGTTTGAATATTTATTTGAATTTCCGTTAAAACTTAGATCTTCAATAAATATAAATTTACAATTGAATTGTTTACTTAAAACACTTATATCCTTAGATATTTCTAGTATTTCGTGATTTAATTTATTATTTAATGTTTTAAATTTTGGATTAGAACTTGAGACTTTTA
>ERZ724522.349-NODE-349-length-31081-cov-4.685393_pt1 | contig 31081 bp, 60 predicted proteins | sample MGYA00376055_ERZ724522 | MGnify/ENA primary metagenome ERZ724522 (study PRJEB28724, sample SAMN07190884) | wastewater metagenome | isolation source: effluent of sewage treatment plant in Hong Hong | place: Hong Kong | collected 2016-03-17 ...
CGGGCATAGCCAGCCTTCGGTATGTGTGACCTCGTCAAAGTACCAGTTGCCTCCGTCCTCCTCTCGCAACCAGGTTACTCGCCGTTGAGCACCAGGAAACTTGCGAGGTGAGAAGATCAGTGTGAAGCCGTCTTTGACATTTGGAATGTCCTTGACGAGATCGTTAATCATGTCTGGGATACCGGCGACAAACGGCTCTTTGTCTAGGTCCCTCGAAGGATCATCAAAGACCCACGTCCCGTTGTACCAATATGGTCGAATTGTAAATAGTGCGTTAGCCATAGATTCCTCTTGGGTGAAAGTAAAAGTGTTACTGTTTCATTCGGTTACAACAATGCACTCAACAAAAGTAGTGTTATTGATCGATTCGGTTACATGGACGCAATCAACAAGATAGTGTTAATGCCAATCTCGGTTACATGGGTAAATTCAACAAATGATTGGTAATCCTTTATTCGTTTGCACGTTATGAGACACCAACGTAGTGTTAATGCCAATTTCGGTTACATGGGTATATTCAACAAAATTAGTATCACTCCCTGCTCGGTTACAGTTAATCTGTCGATAAAATTAGTGTTATTCGCATAGTCGGTTTCACGTTCACCCTCAACAACTATTGGTAATATTAGTCTCGGTTACATTGAACTTCTCACCAAGGTTGTTCTACGACGAGATCAGGATTCCACTCGATCCACAGATTCTTGATTAGGAGCTTCGTCATGACCAATCGAGCATGCAGATCACAGTGCTTTTTGACCTTGCCTTCGCCTTTGCAGCGTTCGCACGCTTTCTTAGCTTTCATGGCTCGACCTGTACCTTCGCAGGCTTGACACGTTGTCCAATCAGGTCGGTTGCGGAGTGCTGTTTCTTTTACTGTGTCGTAGCGACGTTTGTAGATCCCATCGCCGTTTGCTCGCATGAGACACTCGGCAATCGTGAACATCACAGAACGTCTGCGTGGTGAGTACCCTAACGCGGTCCACTCTTCTTTTTCTAACGCGTGGTGTGCTTGAGACTTACTTCTCCATGTAGATGCGGCGTGGGTGTGTCCTTTGCTTGTGAATGGTGCAAGTCCGAGACGCTTCCACACCTTGCCGGGGTTTGTGTAATTCGATAAGTCGCCTGTCTCTCCGATGATCTTCGCCAGAGATAAAAGGCCTAAACCTTTTTGACTTTTGGCGGTAGCCCACTTGGCGACTGGTAATTGAGCTGCGAGTTTTTTCATCTGATCTTCGAGGCTTTCTTCAAACGCGACAAAGCCCTTGATACCTTCATAGGCATTTAAGATCAAAGCCTTCTGCTCCGATTCAATCTCGTCGGCCAGGACCTTTTTGATATGATCTTGAGCGGCCTTTATGGCTTTGGCACGGGCACTTTCCTCGAGTGATGGTTCGTACCCTAGGAAACGAGCGACGACTGCAAGTAATCGATTGTTAATCATAATCCGCGACTGCATGTTTACCGAACGATTGCGTTGCAGGCGTTGCAGTTCGATACAGATCTCTGGCACTGACTTGGGTTCGGTTGTTTTCTTGGTTCGTTTGGTTTTGGTTACGGTACTCATTTGATCTCCTTATAGGAATTGAAAAAGTGTTACAGGTAGTTTCGGTTACAAAGTGCGTGTCAACAAAATTAGTGTTATGGCTTTCTTCGGTTACAGGGAAGTGGGCAACAAAAGTGTTACATGGTCGTTCGGTTACAATAGTCGATTCAACAAAATTAGTGTTACGAATTGATTCGGTTGCACTGCGCTTTTCAACAAAGTAGTGTTACGGCTGGCCTCGGTTACAACAATTTTTTCAACAAAATAGTGTTACGGCTTTCATCGGTTACAATCCTCGATTCAACAAAATAGTATTATGTCAATGTTCGGTTGCAATTCTACCGTCAATAAAATGGTTCGGTGGTCTTTCCGGTTACACCCGAGGGTACGAAAATTCAAATTGTTTGTTATTGCGGGAATCGGTTGCTAGCCTCCACTCAACAACATGATTCAGTAATCTTTTCGGCTTCAACCCATAGTACGAGAACAAAACAGTGTTAGTTCCGTTTCCGGTTACATTCGGCAATTCAACAAAATTAGTGTTAGGCCCTGCTTCGGTTTCAGGATCATTCTCAACAAAAATTCGTCACGCAGCAGCCAAATACTTGCGGGCCATTTTCTCGAGCGTCTTGTGCGTGAGTGTTTGCTTGACTGTTTGGTCGGGACGCACCAATGGGATCAATGCTTCGAGTAGGCGAGCGTTCGCGATATGCCCGCCTGCTATATTGCGTTCCGCCTCAGCCAGGCTTCGTAGATCACGACCGTATACAGAACCGAGCGTTGTGCCGTTGATGTTGTACGTGTACCAACGTTGGTTCATGCGTTTGATGATCGGGGATTGTCCGATATCTACTTTGCACTTGGCTGTTGATTTCTTGGTAACCGGGTCACTGCGTTTGAGGCGTTTGTTGTGCGTCGAACGTGCCTCATAGATCAAGTCGCGGATTGCATGACGGATCAATGCCTGTTCGAGTTCCTCGTTATAGTACTCGGCGTCCTCGAGTTTGTTTGTGACGTACTCTTCTGCTCGTTCGATATTGTTGGGGTGTGTCTCGGTTCCTCGTCGCACGAGGGACAGAAACTCTGCTGGAAACTGTTTCATGGTATCTAAGGTCTTGTTGGTTCGCATAATCAACTCCATTCTACACGAACGTAGCATTTACTAATTTTGTGGTTGATGAAGATTTTCTCTATAAGAAATTCGTCAACCTCTGACGAAAACGTGATCTCTCGCCGCCGATCACCAATCACCAGAACACGTTCCCTATATGTTCTGTTTTCGCTGAGATCACACGTCAATCCCATGATTGCTCCTCGAGCAGGTTTGCGTTTGTAGAGAGTGACGTGTAAATTTCTAGCTCTCGCGGGAATCACGAGTACAGCGTCAACACCATCCCCGCATAATGAAAGATCCCAAACACCGCTAGCTGGAATACCGGTAATTGTTTCTTCCCTCTCCTGTGCGTACCAATAGTTGGAGATAGTAGGTCTTCGTCTGAAAATTATCGTTCTTAGTGCTGGGTTGGCAATTCGTTTCTTAGTCTTGGTTGTCATTCGATTTTCCTTTCTCGATGGACGTCATATAATTTTCCCACGCCTCCGACGCTAAGCGCGACCAGTTCACGTAGTACTTGATTTGAAAGCGATCCATCTTAGATTTCAGCTTAGCTGGGATGCTAATTGTTGTGCGGACCGCGGGTTGTTGCCGTTTACGAAGATGTTTGATCTCGTTCATCAAATTTTTCCTTTCTGTATATCTCTACGATATTCAATACCTCCTGTGGATTGATACTCTCTAACGATCTGAAGTGTTTCTCCAGTGCGTTAGGGCGTGACAATGAGTGCCAGGTACCTTTCTTTTCCGCGAAAGGGTCCCAGCCGTCTATCAATCGACCTCCTATTTCTTCGACCATGAGTTCGCACGCGATTCCTGCATTGGGTGCGTCACCGTAGTCTTCACTCTTCAAGACACCGAATAGTACGCGAATTGGTTGTTCCGTACCGATGAAAGCCGTAAACTGAAAAGCCCAGTCGATACCACGACGCTTACCGATTTGTTTTGTTGTGTACCCTGAAAGGTGAAAGTAATCGCGAACCAATTGTAAATATGTTTTGATTCGTGGTTCGTATTCCTCGCAGAAGTCCGCAAAGTTTTTTAGTGTCATGTTGTGATCTCCATAGGTACGGGCCAGACGTACGGTAAATTAGTCGGCTCCATCCATCCAAATTGCCCATACCATTCGGCGTTCTTGCGTAGTAGGTTACTGCGGTGTGCCGCGTGGAATGCCTTGTCACCCAACCAAAACGGGGTGTCTGTTGAACCTGCCCAAACTTCGGCGTACTCAGTTAGTAGTCGTCTGAGTACTGTGTCGCGGTAACCTCGATCTAGCCATTCACGACAAATAGCGACTCCATATCGTAGAAGCATCCATTCATAACCACGCCACATGCGAACCGCGGGATGCCGTTGCCAATTTCCACGTGAGCGTCCTACGAGCATGTTGAGTATTTGCATTGCTTCGACACGCTGCTTACCGAGTCGTTGCCGATCCAAACAGCTAGCCGACTTAGCAAAACTTTCGTATGGAAGGAACGTATTCATGCGTACCTCGATGTCGGTGGATTAGAAGTGAAGCAAACAACAGCAGTAAAGCACCTGAGGGTTCTGGTACGGTAGCTGCAAGCTGTTCGCTGAACACTCCAGCAATGTATGCTTGATTTTTATTGTTGACTCGTTCCGTGATGAAGTGCATAAAGTGGAATTGCATACTCACCACGTCGATCCGCTGTTCCGTTGGAATTGGTGCGTCAGGAAAAGGCCAGTCGTATACAACAGACGCCTGAAGGACTCCCGCATCTATGACTTTTGTGAATGTCATAGACTCACTCGACAGGATCTCCCTGACCTGTTGCCAATTAACACCCGCTTGTGATGCCGATGATTCGTCTAGTGTGAACGTACGACCTTCGTCGGCCTTTGTCAGAGGGCCGATGTTCCACATGACTCCAGGAATGTTTGTACTGTTAGTGATGCTCATCCACGCGTTGGCCGATGTCGGTAATGCGGGTAAATTGAATTGAAGTTTGTCAACGAGGATCGATTCGGTAAATACGGCTTGTGCTGTTGAGCACACGAACGCAAATAGTAATGGTAATGACGATCTCATGTCTGAGGCTCCTGACTGAACTTGAGTGCATAGGTGTTGTTAATTAAACGGTTCACTGCGTCGATGACTTCAGGTCCGTTGAGAACGACTTCGATGTCCAACGTCTCATTGATTGTTGCATCTTCGGCGGTTAATGAAATTTCTTCGGTTCGTAGTATCTCTGCTGTAAAATGCACGTCCCATTCTGCTAAGCGCTCAGCCTTATCTGCAATGTCGCGAGGAACGTCTATGGTAATTGGTTTTGTGCGTCCGTCGGGTCGTATGTACTGCGTGAATTGTACCATTGCCATGTGTTAACTCCATTCGATTAGTGCGTAGCAGGTCGTGAGTTTGTGCTGTTTCATAATTGCACGTAGAACCGCTTCAGCTCCAAAGGACAGCGTATTGGTGTTTATGTTTAGGTCAGTAAGAACCCTGAGAGCCCAACCTTCCCCTGGCATTTTGATTGCAAACCATGCCCCTGCCTTTGGCTTCTCTTTGTGAATTGTCACGTGAAGTCGCTTTGCCCGTTGTGGTATTTCTACGTATTCCGCCAACCCATCGAAGCAGATCCATGGTACGGGCTTAAACTGAAACCCATGGCGTAATCGTACGTCCATCTCCTTCAGTACGTGTTGCGTCGGGACCCATCCATCATAAGCAATCCCATCACGCATCATTGTAATTGTTCTTAGAGCTCGCATAAGTTAACTCCATTCCAATAGTACGTAGCACTCGGTAAGATAGTATTTGGCAAGAACACGCTCAATAAGGATTGTTAAAATTGGTGTGAACCCTCCGGCACGTCCTATGTCTAGTGATGTTTGTTTATCAAACACCTCTACTCGATAGTATCGTTTCCGTAATATGAACCATGCACCTGACTTTGGTTGTTCTTTGTGTAGTGTGACGTGAAGTGCCCTGGCTTTGTTTGGTATAATCATGTATTTACCTATCCCATCTCGGCAAAGCCAGGGAGCAGAAGAATGCATATGCTGAATCTCTGCGGGCTTAGTACCTTTTAGGATCCAGTTTTCTTGAGCAGTACGTCTTCTGAATACGAATGTTCTTAGAGCTCGCATCGCCCAACCTCCCTCCACACAAGATCAGTATTTTCGATGACGAGACCCATGGTGTTGTTGTCGGGTTGTCCCCAACAGAACGTGCGTCGTATAGGAGCCGTTGCTTCGTGTGTTACGACGCCTTCTTCATCACGACGCACAACACGAACTACGGCCTGCGTGTCTGTGTCCCATAAGAGGTTGAGCATCTCACGGATTATCTCGATGACTGTCATGGCTTCCTTTCTACGCGAAACTTACTGATTAGTGATACCGAACCGTCGAGTACCTCCACGATCTCATTGCCCCCGAGGCTGACTGAGGCATACGTAATTTGACAAACTCGCAGGACGCAACGTCCGTCGACGTTCACCCACAACACTTTGCCATCTTCGCGTAACGAAACTTCAACCATCTCTGGTTTGGTAATGTCGAGTTGTGTGAATTGTGCTTTGTTTGGACTGCCGGGATGCAGTAGATCGGGTTCTTCGATTAGTTGATACTGTGTCATAGTAATAAATACTCGTGGATGGTAGCCCCTGCCGTATTACTTCTACCTACACACCTTAGGCAGAACGCGGCGATCTAACTACTGCTGTGTGAGCCTGGCCCTTACGGTACCGAGCATCCACGAGTGTCTGTTCAGACGTTTTCTTTCTAGTTAAGCATGCTTAGCGCACGCAAGACCGGCTCGATTTGTATGTAGTCGTGGAACTCTTCGATGCTCATGGTTTTGAAACCAAAGCCGCACACCAAGTGGTATGCGTTGTCGAGGATAATCACGTCACCACACGATACTGAATACTGTTGCTTTGGTTGGATGTCGTTTTGTCCGTAATGGAAAACCTGATCGAGTTTTGTGCTTTGTTTCAAGATGGCGAACGCTTCGGGTTCCATTGGAATGTCGACGATGCGTTCTTCATTTGGTTTGCCGAAGGCCGTCAACAATACACGTACTGAAATCATCATCTTCTCCTTGTACTAATCACGTTGACCGCAGTAATCTATAACACGCACCGACCACGTGAAGTACCCTTTGGAAATTCGTTTGGGGTCGTGGTCAAACACCACGTCTACATTGTCGGGGTACCTCCATGGTATATGCTTGTTCTCATCGTCTATTAGTGGTGGATAGTAAATGCGACCGTAACGACAAACAACTGTTGCCGGTGACTCGAGTGTATGCCACGGGGTTGTCTTGTCGTCAATATACGTGGTTGTCCTGCGGTCACGACACAACACACGGTCGCCAGGCATGATAGGTCGTGGGTCGTTCATTGCGATTTGTTTCCCATGGTCGACAAGACGTCCCGTTCAAGTGACGACGCATCATTGCGAATCCAACGAAAGTGATCGGCAATGATCTGTGTGATCCGTTGCTCAACATCGGCAGAGCGTGCCAGTGTTGTTGAATTGAGGCCTCGTAAGTAATTATTGATGGATCCGATTGTGGACCCTTCTTTGGCTTGCAGTTGCTCGCGATACTCCCCGAATAACATGGTGTGAAACCCTTTCGTTTGTGAGTGGCTAAATACCTTGTGGCAGCTGCTTCGCTAGCAAATCTTAAAGCCACCGCAGTCCTCAAGAAACGCAACGAACTCGTTGATGTCGCTCATACTAAGTACATAGGAACATTCTCCAGGGCGAACTTCCCCTCGCCATGGCACGCGTTGCAAATATGATCTCCCGCTCCAATCTGCGGGGGTGCCTTCTTACGTCCTGTCCCTCCGCAGATGTGACAATCGACGTTGCTCATGCGAGTTAGTCTCTTCGTACGCTGTTCAACATACTCCTTGGCTCGACCACTAGAAATATCATCAGTCATCTGCGTAGCGAGCTGGCGAGCTTGCTCGTCGGTTAATCCGTAACCATCGTTGAAGTGCCATCCCTCGCCGTGCTGTGCTGCTGAGAATCGCCGAGCGTAATCTGCCAACGGATGCCATGACCATACACTGCGTTGAAAATATTCACCGACTTTTGAACGTGGTGTGAGTCCGTATACATCCATCCCCATGATGTTACCCACCTTTCTTATTCTTGGGTTCCTCGTTCTCCTCGTCATCGACCAGATCATGTAGGTCGTTCCACAAGTTATCCCATCGCAGTCGTGCGGCGGTTAACTGAGCGTCTGCATGCTTCAAACAGTCGGCCGCTTCGTGTGCTCTTTGTTCTAATACCACGCGGTCGTTAATCAGATCACGCAACAACTGAACGTAATCCCAATCTGACGAACGAAACTCCTCATCGGTCATGCCTGCGAGGAACTCAATACGGTTCGTTGATAACGCGAGTGCAACTTTTTGTGGTAGTGCGTATGTTCTGCTCATGACTGCATCCTTTCTTGTACGGTGCGAGTTAATTGTTCTGCTAGGTCACAGGCGATCTCGACGACGTCCACTTTCTCGTTTGGCGCCATCTTAGTGGGCGACGACACCAAGACATACCCATGTACTTTTTGCACACCTGCAGGGCGTTCAAAATACACGCCATTCCGTGTCAACAGTCCCTTGAGAACGGCCATTGCCGCGAGCTGCATGTCCACGGAACGAATGGCGTCTTGTAACCCGTCGAACACTTCACGCTCGACCTCGTCATTATTAGAACTCATTGTGGTACCTCGGTTGTTTGGGGGACGTGTTTTTGACAACGGACACGAGTGATCGTTGTCGACTTACCGAACTTTTCGTGATCTACGTGCTCTCGCACTGTTGCATCGATGACGTAGCGTTCTCCTTCCTTGTATTCGTCTTCGCGTTTACCTGACGCGAACCATACGAGGATTCCGTCGGCACACTGAAACCGCACGATGGTTGATGGGCCGAACGCTCCTTGGTACGGCTTCGTTTTCAACACCGTCGCAGTAATGCCTCTCATGCGAAGCCCAACCGAACCAATGAACTCACGCGGGCCGACCTGTTTCTTTTGGTACTCCTGTGTGCGGTTGTGATCTCGTAACGCCGAAGGCAAGGCCGACACGACCCAGCCAAACTTGTCGCGAGGAACATACGGCAGCATATTGATCACTCGCAGGTTGTACAAATACTCTGAACTCGGGGTCGGCGGAATGTTGTCCAACCACTTACGTGTGAGTTCGTACGTCTCTTGGTCTGCCTGTGTGTAGTGCAACTTGTTGCGTTCGATCCATTCGTGGTGTTCCTTGCGAGCCACTGTGGCGTAGCTGTCCCCGTGCAAGAAGTATGCCACGTTCGAGCGGGTTGACACCATGCCTTCGTTCTGTTGGGCTGTCGTCGTACTGGTCCAGCCTAATCGACGTACGACAACGGCCGTGGCTTTCAGGATGGTTTCCAACGCCTCGTCTGAGCTTGCACGATTGCCACCCGTGCCATGCCAAAATTCAGTCTCGGCCTCCTCCAGCCAGTTGCTGGCTTCGTCGAACAATTTGGCGTAATTGAGCATCTCTTCGACGTCTCCCGTGCGTACGAAGTCTGCTAAGCAATTGCGACCGACCATCATCTCAGCACCCGTCTCATGGCGAATCACCAACATATCGTTGCGGTGGCGCTTTGTGCGACAATGGTCACACGAGTTGAGCGCCGTGCGATAACAAGGATTGAGCTCGATCCCAGGAGCCACGGAAGTTAAGTTCTGTCCTGGCGCTATGGGCGTGATCTTGGCGATCACTTGCCATCCGTCGACCTTTGGAATCACACCGTTCAACGCGACTTCGTAGCGAAGCACTGGGATTTGAATGCCTGACGGGTGCTCGCGAGTAATCGACGTGTGCCGTAGGACGACCAATCCAATTTGATTGCGACCTAGTCGCCGTGCTCGTTTGTTCAGTTTTTCGATTTTCTTCTTCAGGATCTCAAGGCCTTCGCCACTGATAAGTCCACTCGCAAACGTGACATTGGTTTCCATGTTACCGACCTGTGTGGTGTTCATTGAATCGCTTCCAATACGAGTTGCAGTGCCAGGTGGGTCACTCCACCTACGTGCCAATCGGTGATCTGTTCGACGGGCAAGCCATCCTTACCCATATAGTTTTTGCCGTCTTTGTAGTTGTAGATCGTCGCGTACTCATGCGTCACGGTATCACGCAGGAGCCACTCGGCGTCGCTTTTATTGTACTTGTCGATTGTGATGTTAGGCGGACCAAACACCTCGACCAATCGAGCGTATGAGCATTCCACATGCCCTTTTAGTCCAACGGCCATTCCATCGGGCCAGTCATCGTATGCTACTAACATTATCGTAACCTCGGGCGTGGATTAGTGTCAGGACGCGGTCCGTTCCATGCTTTGTAAAGTTGTTCTGCGTGGATCAGTGCAACCTCATGGATGTACGTGAGCTGGTCGCCGTACCCACCGTTGTAAAAAACTGTCGTCTTACCAATTCCATTGCCAAGAGGTGTGCCACGACTGACAAGTCCTTGCAACATGGCCGCCTCGAATAGGGCAGCTTTTTCGCCAATCCAAGTATGTTTGTCTGATGGTGTCATATAAATTTTCTTTCACTTATTGAACCACACTACGTGAGTAGCCCATTCAGGTTTCGTAAGTTTTTTGAATATCGACGGAACTACCACTTGCGATGGGTCATGGTGTGTGCTGGTCGCGAAGTAACCAAAACCATCGTAGTTGGTGAAGAGCCCTGATCGGATTGCACGCTCGAACTTTTGAATCAACATTAGGTCGCCGTAATCAGGATTGAGTTCTAACTCACTCATATAATTTCGCTCTCGTGAAAGTACGATGTAACCACCTCGCCACATTGGACGCACACGTCGAACGACTCACCTGGGTAGCCACGCATCGATTTGAACTGTCGACATCCACACTTACATCGTGAGTGCGCTCGGTAATACCACTTATACCAATCGGGCACCCAGCCTCCTGATGCTTGTGCAAAGATGCGATGGGCCATCTTGTGGTCGTCGCAGATGATCGTATGATCTGCAATCTCGATCACGTCGCCACCCAACGAGTGTGATTCATAAACGTACTCGATACCTGATCGTTGCACACGAACAATGTCCACGGCGTATGGGTCGTAGGCCGGACCTTCAACACCACTCTTGAACTTGACGGTAGTCATGACTTTCTCCTTGTGATTATTTACCGAACTTACAACTTCCACACCGTTGAACCAAGGTCATTTACGCTTTTCTTGCTTCCCTGCTCGGTGATGATCCAGATCCATCGATCAGGCCGACTTAATTGTGGCTTGGCCGCGATGCCATCAGTCATGCAAACGACCACGTCGGGGTATCGATCAAGGCGTTTGCCATCTTTCCCTTGAATTTCGGCTTGTTGAATCGCCACGTCTTCGATGCAGTTGAACGATGTACCACCGCGTCCCTGTGCGATGCAAACATCTTTGACGTGATACACTCCCGTGTCGAACCACGTTAGATGTACCTCGTACTGATCTTCTGGTAGGGAGCCAACCAACGCCACCATCTTTTCAATGTCCTCCTCGGCCATTGAACCACTCGTATCGATTGACACGAGTATGAGCGACGTGCACTTCTCTTTCTCCGCTGCACCTGGCAACAGAACGTCGGGATACCATTGGTACATTTTGCGATTGGGACGCGTCCAATTGTCACCGTCCGTTGGCTTGCGGGCTGTTGCCAATCGATTCCGCAACAGGCGTTCCCAATCGAACGGCCGACACAAGCGACGACGTAGGCGAGCCAACTCACCGTTCGTTTCTTTTCCATAGCCAAACATGCGTTGGGCACGTTTGTCTTTGGGCACGCTCAATGAGTGTTCAATCGATGTACACACTTCATCAGGAATTGAATCCCACTTATCGTGGTCATCGATCATGCCCGCTATGATTGCTAACGAAAAGGTTTTTGGGAGCTTCTCGTAAATCTCTTCGGTGGTCATCTTGTCCACTTGGGCGCTAGATAATCCTACCATTTGTGGGACGATTCGACCTGACAACGCATTTGAGGGATAAATGCCACAGATGCGATCCACGATCCGATTGACCACTACGTCACAAGCGACGTTCCAGGCTTGTGGGTCGCGGTTTTCGCGTCGTGCGACATGATGTAGTAGCACGTGGGTTGCTTCATGGGCGGCCACGTATGCTATGTCTGCCAGTTCGAGCGTCTCGAAGAACGCACGATTCCAAAAGAATTGTAATCGGCGATCATTTGAATAGCCTACGCAGGCCGTCGGGATCTCTTCGGAATCCATAAACACGGGATAGCCCAACAGTAACGTCTGTTGGGCCAGCCCACCGCGTGGCAGAATGTTGTAGGCCGAGTTGAGCCGGCCAATCATATCGAAGTCGTCCATTGTGTTACCTCGCAATCTTTAGTACGCGTTCGTGAAGTGTGTGTACCGCACTGTCCGTCCGATCAACCTGTGGGACACGATCCCAACCGCGTACCATTTTCCGTACCCCTTGCCGACTGGCGAAGAGCTTCGCTTGAAACTCCGTGGGCAACGACAACAAGATGCTGGCCGTTTGATAGCACGTTTGCGACTTCGACCTTTCAGCCTCGGCCACAACATGCGTAGCAAAATCGACGTCTTGCTTCGCCAACGCCTCGTACTTCTTGATCGTTGGCAACATCGAACGTAACCGCAGGCCGTTCCATTGGTTGATTGCCATACCTTCCAAACGCGTGGTCAATCCGAGCAGTGGGACGTTCAAGCTCTCACCCAACGCGAACTTCCAATCGACCCCTTCGGCCATCAAACGGCCCAAGTGTTCGAGTGTGCGTGGCGTGATTAGCTCACGATCTTCTTTCTTGAGATCCGTTTTCCACCAATCGACCAATGCCTGACCCACGCTGCGTGGGATGCGTTTCTTGACGTAGTAGTCGACCGACGGATTGGCCAACATCGTGATCCGAGCATGAAACCGATCCACGAGCACGGGATCCAACTCGGGGTTGTGATAAATACCGCCCGCGGGGTTTCGCATCCCCCACACCATTTTCAGGTTGGGAAGCTTTACGCCGTTGATCGCTTTGAACTGCACGAGTTCAAGCACGGCGTCTTGGACCTTTTGATGTGACCGTGGCAATTCGTCGAACACCAACCACTCGGCGTCTTGCAAGTCCGCGGGCCGGCAGTACTTGATATGATCACCGTCGGGAACAGGAATGCCCGTCACGTCGGCCCAGGGGTCCAATGTCGAGCACGAGTAATACTTCATCCGCAACTTGAGGTTGCGTTTGATGTGATTGACGATGGTCGTCTTGCCGACGCCACCACCACCAGTTAACAGCACGTTGAAGCCCTTCTTCGCTAGATCCATCAAGTTTTCTATTGTGTTTTCATTTACTAGTGGCATTGCAATTCCTTTGTGGTTGGATGTTACCGAACTAAGAATACCAGCGATCTAATTTGTTGAATTCTGCGACCGTTTCAACGAAGCCAAGTTGTTTCAGGATGTTCAGTAAAATGTTGTCGGCCTTTTTGTGTGCGTCTTCCCCGTCGAGTTGATCGAGTTCCTCAATCAGCATCGCTGACTCGTTGTCGAGTTTTTCGATGGCTGCTAGAATTGGGTTTTTCATGGCTACTTCTCCTTGCGTTTACGTTCGGGGTCGACGATCGCCACCAACCTCACGATGATCTGCGTGTCTGCCTTGTACTCGCCGTACTCGCACATAATGCGAACCACCCACCGTCGCCCGTTCTTGTCAACAGGACGCACGGGGCACACGATGGCTCCACGCAACACTTTGATCTTACACTTATCGTTCAAGTAGTAACGACGACACGAGTGAAGCCACGGCACAGGCCACTTCGTAATGATTGGGCCGACACGGGCCGGCCCAATCGTGCGGTGAACGTCAACGGGTTTACGCTTTGCCATACGTCTTTCCTCGCACCATGTTTGCCAGGCGGTCATTGTTCAAGAACCCCAAGTCGTCGTCCGTTTCGTTGATCCACACGTTTAACTCCTCGGAAATGGCCTCCCACGACTTCGTCTCGTCGTGAAAGGCATCGTTGATACCTTCCCACAACGCCATGAGCATTTGTCGTGCGGTTGTACATCCCTCGATCAGGTGTTCTTGGTCCATGTTGTAGGCCGTCGAAAGGACGGCCATCGTATCGTGTCGTGAGTTGTCGTCAATGTCGTCTATGGATTCAATTGTCCGCATGGTTGGTTGTCTCCTAGCCAAAGCACCAGACTTGAAGTGTTGAAACAAACGCCTCGGCAATCGTCACTTCTAAGATGTTGTCGTCGAGCTCGGCCACCTTTGCATATTGATAAAAGCCTCGCACGGCGAGCATTCCCAGCGGTGACGCAATCGGTAACTCCTTTTGGCAAAACTTACGAGTGTCTTTGTCGGCTTCAATGAATTTCTCGACGGCCTGTGCGAACTCTTGCTCGCTTGGTTCGTCGTCGGCATACTCTTGCACCAACTTTAACCAATCACTGAACATTAGATTTTTCGATTTTTTGGCATTCTTCGTCACGTGATTTCTTTCTGCTTGTGTGTTGCTGTTACTAAACTTCGAGTTCGTTTAACGTGGCCTTGAGCGAACGCAAAAACCGCTTCAGCCGATCCACGTTTTCAACAACCTCGTCCAAGTCAATGTTTTCAAGCGTTTTCAGTGTTTCCTCAACATCGTCCACGCGATCTCCCAAGTCCGAGGTATACTCAAGCAATTCAGTGTCATCGATTGCTAATTTGCCTAGCTCGTCGTCGAGTGCCGATTCGATCATTTTTTCTACGTCATCCTCCTCCATGTAACTATTATTGCGGTCGTCGTTTTCCAACTCCTCAACCTTGTTGTTTAACTCGTCGACCTGACGACCCAAACTGTTTGCGATCTCCTCAACGTCCAAATCTTCCTCCATGTGCTTGACGTACGCCCGTACATCGTCCAACTCCGCCGATATAGCACATAGCGACGCTTTGAACTGCGTGTTTTCGTTGCGTAAGCGTCGCGTGGTGTGAGCGTTCGTGAGACGTTTGATACGACGACGAACGGCACAACGGGCTTGGATGAACATGGTGAACAATGTGGTATGCATGATTGAATCCTTGTGAACGCGTGAATGGTTACCGAACGCTGTACTTGGTTGTTTAGAATTTGACGTGTACCCCGTTTGGGAGAAGCACGTTACCTTCCAAATCGGTCAGGCCAGTTTCGCGGTCATCAAACAATGCTCGCATGAGATTCGTCATGTGAGGGCGTGGCCATTTGATCGTGTCACAGTCACCTGCGTCGTGGACGCACACGACGATGGGACCTGCGTCGCCAAAGTCGTTGACGATGTTGTCTGGGTAATACAGGTATCCGTCACGATTAACTAATTGGATGTCAGCCATTATGGTCTGTACTCCGGTTTGATGTGGTCGTACACTTCGAGGCACAGGGTGGTGATTCGATGCTCTTTGTAATTGCTGGGCCCACCGAATGGGCTCACGACGGCCACCTTATGGTAGGTCACCAAAGAACCAACGGCGGAGGCCGTCATGTCTGCGAGCACCTCGCGGGCCCCGCGGCCCGCGTTGATCTGACGAACTACAAAATTGTGTAAGTTAACGCGTTTTTGCTGTTGTTGTAATGTGCGAATGGATACCATGTGATTATCGCTCTGCGATCTCCTTGTACTTCACGAACGAATACCCTGCACGCTTCACGTCGCCCACCATCTCCTCAGTGATGATCTGTTCCTCAACCACCACGATGTTGCGTTCGAGGATCGTGCCATCGGACAACCGTCGTCGTGACGCCTTCACGAACGCCTTGGCCAACTTCGTGTCCAACTCGTCACGATCTTTCTTGAGCTCTTCGACGAGGCGCTTCAAACGGGACATCTCGGCGTCCATCTCACAGCGCTTTTCGTAGACCTCTTCGTACGACGCGGGCAACGTGGTAACAACTTCATTCATCTTCATGCGTGCCATAAAACTCTCCTTTGTGGTAAACGAACAAACGAACATTGACTACACACTACGCAACTTCGATTGGTGTTGCTGTTGCGTAGAACCTTTCCTCTGCGGCGATCTCCGCCAACAACTTCTCTCGCATTGGATGCCGCTCAAGGCGTGTGATGACGCCCATCCGCGTGCGTTGCGTTTGACGATCCTGTTTACTCGACTCCCAAAACCGCGACGACACCAACAGTTTTTCAAAATCCTGATCCGTGTACATCTCGCACACGACAACCTCGTCCAAATAACGTGACACCACAACGCAATATCGCCCGCACCGCATGATTGCGTACCCACCTTCAGGCATCAGGTTGCGAAGGGCCTTGCGACCACCACGAGTGAAGACGTCATAGGCGACGAACGCCAAACCCTTGCGATTGAAAAACTGCTTGCGACCTTTGATATAAGTTGAATTAGTAATCATACGTCTTTCCTCGTGTTACGTGTTAGTGTTACCGAACGTCGAACTAATTGTCCTAGAGGTGTAACCAATTGCGGGCGAGCAGCGCCAACGGGTCGTTGCGAGTTTTGTCGTTTGCAACCTCGTTGACTGTTGGTATGTGCACTTCGTGGTACACACGCATCCGCCCACCACAATAACAAACCAACCGCGACACCGCTTCGTTGGCCTTAACCTTGTGAATCTTGTTGCACTTGCGACAAATTGCTTTTTTGGCTGCCATGTAAACGTCTCCTATTGCACGTTGAAGTACACTTCACGATACAGCGCTTTGCGACGATCACTGACGCTCGTACTGTATTCGTTTTGACTGTTGCGAACCTCCAACCCGTACACTGTAACCAAGCCCGCAACCTCGTCGACCGACAATTGGTCTAACAGTTTGCGTGCTCGTTTGCCTGATCGGATTTGTAATTGGACCCACGCGTCAAGTTGTTGAAGTTTTTGTAGTGGTAAATGTGTCGTCACGTTTTCCCTCCCTCGTTAGTCGTCACATTGAATAACGACGAACGAGGGATGGGCGTCGTGTGCACTCACCGCACACACGACGCACCACCCTTTGCATTGCCCACGCACCACCTGCGTTGACGTTCGCGGACGCGACCTAATCGACGTACGCAAACAGACGACACTGACAGGCTGCCCTGTCGTTTTCGGAATTCACATGCTCGGGGCCACCGGAACTGCGGCACATCGGCACTAGTGGATTCGTTAAACCGCCTCACCACGATTAAGTGTTACATCATCTGGCCATGGACCGTTTTCATCAAACGTAACACCATCGCCCGTTGCGAGTCATGCCACTCACGTGACATACAGACCACGTGATCTCTCCGAACATCCCAACGGAAGACTAGAACCAAAAGTGCGTAGTGTTTACGCAATTTGTTTTTTGCATTAACCGGTGTTCAAGTTTTCAAAGATCGGTGTTGTTGCAACGTCCCGCGATGGTCAAGAACCATTTTCACGCATTGGTCACGTGTGTCCGCCCCGCACCCGGCCTAAGCCCAGCTAACAGTTCACACGTTGAACGATTTACGCAATTGATTGGGTTTGAGGGGCTCGATTAGCCCCCGGGATGACTAAAAATGTCGTTTTCACCCGGCCCAATCTGTCACCATTTTGTCAATGATCCAACCTGTCATGTTAAACATGACATTACATACATTATTGCATAATCCGGCCTCGCGTCAATGGGGACCAAACCCACTAAAACATGGTGGTTTTTAACACCAAAGGCGAAAATCTCGGTGTTTTCTTTAGTACCCCCTCGGGTAATGCACTGTATGCAGTTTTGATGCTTTTTGCCATATACAATGGGTGCTATGAGCGACGTGACGCCCAAGAAGAAGTATGCGAAGTGGCAAGATGAATTCTTGTTTGACATCTACGACTTAGCATCGGAAGGGTTGAACAATAAAGAGATTGCCAAAGTACTCAACGTGCGTCCACTATTGCTCAAGCAATGGTCGATGACTAAACCACTCGTTAAGTATGCATTGATTAAGGCTCGCAAGTTTCGTGAGAAGGCAGCGAGTAATACACTCGATGGTTGGTTTTTTGACTCGTTGACTAAGGAACAGCGTGAGTTATGGTCAAAGGTTAACATACTAGAGTCACACCCGTCAGGTGTCGAGCGATTACAGGCGTTATTTGCCAAACACGGTAAACAGGCTCGGCAAAATTTGTTTCTATATGCATTGCTGCACAGTAATTTTTCATCGCAGTTCGCCTGTCGTAAGGTGGGCATTTCTCAGGGCATGTTGCAGAAATGGATCGACACGGACCTCGACTTCGTGAAGTGCCTTGATATGGTGCATACTCGTAAGAAGGAATTCTTCGAGTCACGGCTTATCGAAAAGGTGGTCGATGGTGATACGAGCGCCATCATGTTTGCCAACCGAACGCAGAATCGTACACCGGGTTTCTTACACGACGGTTACGCTGATAAGTTGGAAGTTGCCGTGCAGGGTTCGATAGACCATCGGCATTTGCACACACATAAGATTGACTTAACTGACCTTGATCTACCGCTTGAGACTCGCAAGGTAATTCTCGACGCGGTTCGGGCTAAAAAGCTCAAGGAAGAGATCGTCGAACCACAGCCCCAATTAGCACTTTCACGCGGATGAGTGTCATCAAGAAGAAACGTCGTAAGGTCGGTAGTGTACGCCCCGAAGCGTTGCATTATTGCAGGGTCTCTGAGCGTGACTTGATCCGTAGTATCACACGTGAGTCGTACGCTGAATTCTGCAAGGAGTTTTGGGGAACAGTTGTTCAAGAAACGCTGCAGTGGAATTGGCATATGCAGGTCTTGTGTGACGAGATTCAAGCGGCGTGTGAACGCATCTTTCGTAAACAAGCAAAGCTCTATGACTTGTTCGTCAACATTCCACCAGGTTCCTCGAAGTCAACGCTGTCGAGCATCCTACTAACGCCATGGGCATGGACACGGATGCAGTCGTTTCGTTTAATTGGTGGTTCGTTCGACAAAGATCTTTCGCTAGAGTTCGGGTTGAAGTCACGCCGCGTCTTGTTGTCTGACGAGTATTTAGCGACGTTCCCTGAAGTAAAGTTGTCATCGGATCAGAACGCCAAGTCACATTTTGCGAATACAAAAGGTGGTGTTAGATACTGCACGTCGACGGGGGCTTCAGTAACGGGCCGTCATGGGCATTTTATCTTGGTCGATGACCCTTTGAATCCACGTGGTGTGCGTTCGGTTGCTGAAGTCGCGGACGCCAATCGTTGGATGCGTGAGACGTTGCCCTCGCGGTGTGTCGATCAGTCCATTACCGTCTTGGCTTGCATCATGCAACGCCTTGGCGAAGATGATCCTACGGGCGAGCGTTTGAGTCGCAGTCCGTTGTGGACACCGGAGGCGGCATGAATACTAATCCACTTACGTTCGAGGAATGGCGGAATCCCACCCAAAAGAAAGCACAATGTGCACCACCATCAGACCCCTATAAAGAGCCTTGTGCGATCTGTGGCAGGCCATTGGATCAACACCTATTACGGGAACGCAAAATAAAGTTCAGTGAGCATGCGTTTCCTGTAGATCATCTACGGTGTCCTAATGGTACGATTGTCACTGAACAAGCATTTCATTTGTACCCACAAGACAACGCTCACGTAGTAGTTGAACAATTGTTCTTGTCACCCACCACACCTGCACCTACAACACCATCTCGTAGTAAAACGCTCTTCGAGAATCTCAACAGTGGTGAACTCACCGTTGAACAACTCGCGAATGATTTAGTACACAGTGCACAACAACCAGGCCTCGGCCTGCACGAGACCCCCGTCAAGAACACGTTTGAGTACGAACTCGAAACGCTCATTAATCGGTACTCAAAAGAAAACGATTCCGATACCCCTGACTTTATCCTAGCCACTTATGTGTTGCAGTGCTTAGACGCTTGTAGTAATGCCACGAAGCGCCGCGACCAATGGTACTCGAAGGAGTAAACTACCATGCAGATTTGTAGTAAATGTGCTTCGCCCGCCACCGTGAAAACAGAATCAGGCAAGTTCAGCCTGTGTACTAATTGCTTCGTGTCCATGTATCCCGAAGCCATTAATACTAATTTTCAGATCATTCCTGAATTGGTTTACTGGCAGAGAATCAATGCGTCAATTATTCAGCACGAAGAAGCCTCAGCGCAAGCAGACCTCATGTACTCACCACTCGAGGCTGCGGTCGATCTCGTAACGAAGATGGCCGTTATCGAGGTCGAGCTGCAAAAATTGACACTTAAAGCACATCTGCCGAATGACTTGGAGTTTGACAAACGAACATCCAAATTACTTGATAAGTGCATTGACTACATTGACACGCAGATCCCACAGGTTGCGTCAGACAAACCCGTGGATGTTGTGTAGGCGGAGGCGTCCATGAATACCGTAGACGAACATGAGTTGGTACCGAAGACTGGTACTCCAGTACGGCATATTTGCCTACCGGCGGAAGTATCAGAGAATGTTTTTCCACCGGAGTTAGCTCGGTATTATACGGATGGTTTACTGGATCCTAATCGGTTGCCAAAGTCAGTGCTTAACAACAAATTGGCTGAGTTAGGACCATTCGGCTATGCGGGTCAGTATGAGCAGCGGCCTACCCCGTTATCAGGAGGACTATTCCACTCAGACAAAGTTGGTATTGAAGCTGCACCACCGGCTAAATTCGAGGCGATACTACGATTCTGGGATAAAGCTGCGTGCCTATTTCTAGGCACCCTTATTACGACGACTCGTGGATCGATACCGATTGAACAGATAGTACCAGGGGACTTCGTACTGACACGGAATGGTTATCAACCGGTACTGTGGGCTGGTATTAGTGGTTATGTAGATAAGTTTACACGTGTTCACTTTACTAATCGACAGCAGTTAGAAGGTACTGCGGATCATCCTGTGTGGTCTGTCTATCGCGGTTGGACTTATTTAGCTGAGTTGGTCGCAGGAGAACCAGTTTTAACTAGGAGTGGTGTATGTCACGTTGGCAAGGTAGAAAAAGACATCCCGATACCGAGTTTAAAATACTCGACGGGGTTGTCTATCGCCGCAGACCTGGTACACGGTATTACCAAACGATGGTCCGCAGTAAAGAGACAGGCGAGTACTATTGTGAGTCATACCATCGAGCATTGTGGAAGGCATACGTTGGTCCCATCCCGGAAGGATACCACGTGCACCACAAAGATGGGGACTTCAACAACAACTATCTCACCAATCTCGAGTGTATCTCCGCCGAAAGGCATCGCGAACTCGAACCAATTTCGCGAGTGGCCCGCTTGGGTGGGTTGTCCGTCTGGAAGCACAATAAATACCATACCTACAAATGCGACTATTGTGGTAAGAAATTCAGAAGTCGGTATCAACGATTTTTTACCGATCCTACGACTCCCCGATACTGTGGAGAAGAATGCAGTAAACGGTACCGAAGAGAACATGGGGGTGCCCGTCTACGACATAACCGTTGCCAACGTCCATGAGTTTTATGCTAATGAGATTTTAGTGCATAACTCAGCCGACGGTGATGGTGCGTACACTGCTGGAGTAAAAATGGCCCGCACGGTCAAGGGCACCGATAAGTACGACTTTTGGGTGCTCGACGTGGTCCGCGGTCGATGGGATGCTTTCACTCGGGAACGCATTATTCGCCAAGTCGCAGAATTGGATGGTAAAGGGGTGCGGATTGGAATGGAGCAGGAGCCTGGTTCGGGTGGTAAAGAGTCGGCCTTGAATACCATTCGTAACTTAGCTGGTTTTCGGGTGTACGCCGAGCGGGCGACCGGCTCCAAGATTGATCGAGCAACACCCTACGCCTCTCAAGTCAATGGTGGTTTTGTCGCGGCCTTGAAAGCCCCTTGGACTAAGGCGTATCTTGAAGAGATGAAAAACTTTGGTGAGCTCGCTAAGTATAAGGATCAGATCGACGCGAGTAGTGGTGCGTTTAACTTCTTGGCCAATCGCAAGAAGCCGGCAGGGGGAGGAGGGTTCTAAGATGGCCGTGATGACCAGGCAGCGGATGTTGGAGATTAAGTTATGTTGTCCCTCTGAGTTTCGTCTCGTTGGAGGTACTCGTCATGGACAACATGTCCCGGCCGCAATGTGTGTGAGGTGGAAAGAGATTGACGATCCTGAAGACTTGGGACGTATTGCCACACCTGATATCTTGCCTGTCGTGCAAATGGTCAAGAGAACTCCCCCTGACCTTGTGCCCATGTTAGCGCCTAAAGACTACGAGTATGTGCGACTGTCTGATATGTACGAAGTCGAGCACTACCATTTTCATCGCTATGGTATGGGACCTTGGGATTTCTGTTATCAATGTAGGAGTTAAGTCATGGAAATGTGGGGCATAGAAGATCCCGTAGTTGACTTGTCGCAATGTCCTCATTGCTATGCTGAATCAATTACTGGGTCCTATGGAGTCATGCGGTACTTATGTGGAACAGTATTACGCACTGAAGGTAATAGTGAGCAATCAATCAACTGCATCTCGAAGTCACGCCAAACAAAGCAACGTGTAGCCACGATCAATGGAATACTACAAGCCTGCGACCCCATGGAACGTGAAGTGGTACTCGATCAGATCGCAGCCTATTGGAAAGGCAAGTTTAAGTTTGAAAGGATTTAGTAATGCCAATTAGTGCAACAGCAACCTGTCCCTTTTGTGGAAGCGGGCGGATTCATTTCGCCGAGACATACCCTCAGTACGATTGTGGTACTAAAGTCATCAATGAGATTGGTTCATTGGTGCAAAGCGATAAGTGCAAGATGTCACAAGGTCGTGTAATCGCACAGAATCAACGCAAGATGGATGAGGCACGGACGGCCTGCGTAGACGCGATACCGAAGCTTTGGTATGGATTGTATCAGGGCTGTATGCGGGAGGGCTTTACGAGTGAGCAGGCAATGCGGTTAGTCATTGCGTTTATCACGAAGCCAGTTGGTAAGGAGGAGTAGATATGGATCGCAAGTATGATTTGGGGCAAGGTATCACGATTACGGACAATGGTAGTAGTATTCGTGCCGAATGGTCAACTGGTGAGCACAGTTCCCATTCGATAGGAATTGTACGTCCCGGTCCCATGCCCGTACCCGATCAAGTCAAGGTTGTGTTTAGTCGGCAGGAGCACGCCTATTACTTGTTGGACTATTGTCGTGCTCATCGAGCATGGTTGAGTACCGAAGTTTTTCAGGGCAAGCCGGAGGGGGTGACTGCCGAGAGTATCTTCGGGCCTGGCTGCGTGGGTTTCTTCAACCAAGGGGGTCTTACGCATTATCGCAAGGTGTGGGACTTCGCTATGTGGGACATCAAGTCGGGTGAGACTCGACCGGTTGATCGTACGGACGCCTTGGTCGTCGACGCCTTGATCTGCGAGCAACAAGAATCACGTGATGACGAGCGGCGGTTCAACAAAGCTCTCGCCTTTTCGGGATGGACGTACAAAGAGATTCTCAATAAGATCGGCCCGTGGGTGCCGTCGAAGAACCACCACTCATAAAGCTGGAGAAGTAATATGGCTGTACAAGGGATCTACGACGAAAGGGATTTATAGTGATGAATACTGGATCTGGTAAACCTAAGCCCTTCTTTGCTTTCCAATACAGTTATGAGGTAATCATGCGTAGTTTACTAATACTATTATTGTTGTGTGTAGGTTGCAAGTCCACACAGGAGTGTGCTGTCGACGAGATTACTCATCGGATTGAGACATGCCGTCGTATTTCCCAAGATGAAGGCTCCGATGTTGTGTGCTGTCGTGTGTTGAGTGGTATCTTGCAAGATTTTTATCGTAGTGGCAAGTCTACCAACTCTCGCCGCACGTTAGACGAGATGAGTGTATATGAACTCGAGAACTTTTATCTCAGTGCGACTTACGATTATGGTAGTCGCTTAACTTTGTCTGAGTACGCCGAGTTGCGGTACTTAGAAGGTTTGGCTACTCCTGAGCACCTTCGCACGCCGAATCTCACTCACGATCAACTGTTGCGATTACTCGACTTATTGGAAAAGACGTACGGCCCGCAGATCGAAGTTGAAATGAAAGGGAAGTAAGGATGCTAAATAAACAAACCTACATCGTTCACAAAGACAAACCTGTAGAAGTCATCAAGGAAGTTGTGCCCGAGCCCGTCGGCGAACCGTTGTACGAAAAGACCAAGGCCTTGGCTGAAGCGAATCCCGGCTTCATCGCGTGCGGCGTGCAGACGTTCAATTCTAAGAAGGATGATCCCGACGGCGAAATTCATACCCTGTTGATACCACAGAAGTAACATGAAAACATTACTATTACTTTTGTTGCTCGTGTCGCCTGTGTGCGGTCAATGGTGTCAGTACCGACCACAAGGTGCACAGGGTGGTTTGATCTTCGACGATGTCTTGAGTCATTGCACGGTCGAGATGCGGCAACGAATGTACGATCAAGACAAGATCGTGTACTGTCACGAAGCTACGCATGGAGTGAACTCACAGATTCGTCAATGTTTGATTGTCAATTGGGCGGGCCTGTATACTCGTAATCATCGGGCCTTTATCTTGCGGAATCCACGCGTGCGACTCGATCAGGTTGCTCCGCTGGTCAGTCCTGGTCAACGCGATGAGGTCTATGACTTATATTTAGTAAAACAACGCAAGGATTGGAACGACTTCCCCTTGTACTTGTTGGATGAATGGTCAGCCTATATCAATGGTACCGAGTGTGCGATAGAGTCGAACCTCGATTACCGTAGTGAGCTGAGGCAGTCGTTGAAATTTAGTAATTATGTGGCTTGCCTCGACCAAGCCATTCAACAGTACGACCCGCAGTACGATCAATTGCAGTTGTTTCGTGTGTTTGTTAAGTACCAAAATGATCGGATCAATGTTATTGAGAGGAGGGTGCGATAATGGGTGATACTTTGTTTTGGATAAGTATGTTGGGGTTGGTCATCTTCATCGGGTATACCATGCAGTACATCGATAAGTTAACTCATACCATTACGCAACTGCGTCGTGGTATTGCGACGTTGACAAGTTACAACTTGGAGCTCGAAGAGCAACGAGATATGCTGTGGGGTGCGTCGTGTAATAGAAAGGATGCCTTGGAACTTGAGATCAAAAAGAACGACGCCCTTCAAGCACAGTACAATGAACTCAAGTGCAAATACGATGCACTCGAGTCGAAGTTAAACGTGGCTCATTGTTTGGGTGGTGTTGTAACGGTCGAGGAAGAAACGAATGTCTAATTACCTCGACTTCCAAGAATGGCCCAAAGATTGGCCACCGCGTCATAACGCGAGCAATGAGGCCTGCGATATGTTGATAGGTCCTTGTGCTTGTGGTGCGACTCATTTTGCAGGTGAGATCGAGTATAGTAATGGCAAGTTCACATTCTACACGCCGCGAGAAGCGAAACTGCGGTGCTTTGAGAAATTGCGAAAGGAGAAGACATGGACGCCTTTTGGTTAGTCATGAGAGTCGAAGAAAGTGCGTTTATCACGTCACCAACGGTTCAGCATGCAACTGAACAAGAGGCGTTGGTCGAAGCCGAACGACTCGCGAAGAAACATCCTGGGGTGAAGTTCGCTGTCCTGCAACTCACTCGCATGGTGCACGTAGAAACGGAACCACGCGTGGTGCACGAGTCCCCGTGGGTACCACCATCAGTCTACGAGCAGTACCCGGTATGGCTTCCACCAAGGCAATACCCTGTCGTACAACCTAAGGGAGGAGTTCACGAGATTCCTCAGTTTACTGCAACAGAGCCGTTAGGTTACATGACGGTCCATAACAAATGTGAGGTTAACCATGTCTAGTAAGAATCTGAAAATTGTACCTTCGAGCATGACACGCCGCGGAGCGTACTTCAATCCTAACATCAATGTGGTGAAGTTTCAGTCGGTAGCTACATTGCGGGCACCTGTTGGTCGCAACCAATTGTGTCCTTGTGGCTCGGGCAAGAAGTACAAGGTGTGTTGTCGCGTGAAAGTCAATAAGGCGATAGGCGATATTGCGAAAGGAAAGTAGGATGAAGAGTTTTGCATTGCCCGGAATACCTTGTATGCTGCAGTTACGAGCAACTGTAGCGGATCAAGATACGTGGACCGCAGGAAGTGGAATTCGTGAAGTGCCAGTCACCACGGAACGTCGTGGTAGTGCTTGGTACGAGTATTACTTCAACCGTGGTCGCAGTCGTGAGTACACCTGCCATGCCAGTGATCCTGTCCTGGCACTCGTGGGTAAAGAGTGGATGGTCGTAGTGTACGTGTCCAGTGGTAAATGGATGAGTGAGCCTGACAAAGGTAGCGGCGAGATTGAGTGGGAATCGTGTCAATGGCATCATGGCGGTCCGTTTGGACGAGACTCGGAAGAGCCGAGTGTATGGGCGTACTTACCTGAATATGAAGTAGTAAAGAAGGAGGTTGTGATGGCGGGTCAAATGGTTCGGAATATCGTCGAAGAAAAGTGCACGACGTGCCAAGGCACGAAAGTCATGTTAATGAACAATGCGGAGCAGCGGTGCATTTCGTGTGGTGGCACTGGCAAGGCGCCTGTTACGAACAAGGAGGTGTCTCATGACCGACACACTCAATGATAAGCGTGTACTTGAGCGCCAACAAAATAATCTCAAGGCGTTAGAGAACTTGCCGACTTTGTTGGCAAACCCAATCGGCGAAGGGCAGCCAGAGTCCTATATGTGGATTGATTCGTACTGCATCGGCTGTCAGCAAAGACATCTACCTGCCAAACGCTTTGTCCATGACATCGAGGGTGGGCGGGTGTGTGGGCCTATTTCTTTAGTGCATAAAGAGTTCGCCCTTAGCGAGGTTGAAGCAAAAGAAGCCTGGCTTACTAAAGAAGCGTTAATTGACTTGCGTCGTGAGGCGGCTAAGGAATTGGTGAACAAAGAAATGCATCGTATGGATATCAATGCGGACTACTTCGCGAGTGTGCGAGAGAAGTTTAAGATTCAGTTGGAGGTGGTCGCTGCCGAGAATAAGGAGATCCCTCGTGTCTGCTAACTGTCGTAGTCATACCGGGTTATTGTTGTTTTTCATCATGACCAGTGCGATCTTTATTTTGGCTGCTATGGTTAAACTCGACCAAAAGATGGATCGGATGATCTACAACATCGATCATCTGCAGTGTGTCCCTGCTATCAAATAAGGAGTTCGTGCCATGTCTAATAATCATTGCGATGGGAATAGTGGTTGTTTCATTATCTTAGTCATGTTTGGCATCGCCTGGTACTTTGCGGGTCGTCTGTGGACGATTCAAGAAAAGATCGAGCGAGCCATCTTTGAGCTTGAGCACTCACGCCCAGCCGTGTCGGTGGAGAAAGGTATGTCGTGAACCTCCATCTAATCTATGTGAAGTACTCGAAGACGTTGGCGTACTTGGTCTCTGTTGCAAATAAACTCACAGGGACCGTCGACCAAGATAACCCGCAACGATTCTTTCGGCATGTGCGGGTTACTCGTGCTGGTGATCGGTACAAGATGGTTGTTTTTGCGCTTAGTCGTTGTGGTACGGGTAAGCACATTCGCGGGCCTTTGTTTGCTGGTTCTGGTGGTTTCAAAGTAGTGGCTTTGTCCGAAGTGCATCGTAGGGCTGATTGGCGTTTACTTGGAAATCCTATTTGTTGTGAGGCGTTGGTAGATGATAATTGCAGTTGACTTTGATGGAACGATCTGTGAACATCGATTTCCTGAGATCGGTGCTCCTGTAGCAGATGCAATCACGTGGATGCGTCGTTGGCAGTCCGCAGGCATCCAGCTTGTACTGTGGACGGTGCGTGGAGGCGAAGCGTTGCAACTTGCCGTGGACTACTGTCAACAGAATGGTGTGATCTTCGATGGGATCAATGCGAACGTGACCAACATCTTCCTCAAAGAGTTTAGTAATAAGATCTACGCCGACTTATACGTCGACGACCGAGCCGTTGGTTGCCCGTTATGCAAGAACCCTGGTTCACAGGCGGTCGTGGTCGATTGGAATGATGTTGGTCCCAAAATACTCGAATGGCATAGAAAGCTAGGTCATGGGTGAAATTTTAATAGTGGTCGGTGTGTCCATGGTAATAACCGCAGCCTGTATGGTTGCCGAGGAGTGGTACAAGCAATGGCGTCGGAACAAACACTAATTAAATTGCCACCCGATCCACGTGATTTGTTGAGTGGTCAGTTGCTCGAGATCATTGCTCGTCGCGGCTATACTCAGACAGAACTGGCTCAACGCACGTTCTTGTCTGAGTCATACTTAAGTCGTGTTTGCACGGGTAAGCGTTATCCTAGTTTGTACGCACTTATCTCGTTACTTAAGGAGTGTGGTTGTGAATTAAAAATAACTGAACTAACCGTGGAGGCCCCCCGTGAGTGTCTCTGAAACCATGCGAGTAGTAGAGTCGTTAGGCCGCATTGCTGATGGCTTGGAAGCTATTCGTAAAGAGCTTAATTACCGCAGAAACCTTGACTATCCGATCATCGCACCACGTTGGCCGATGATAAAAGTCACGCGTCAAAAAGGAAAGGAGTTGACAGAAATGGGTACCTTTATTACATTTGAAACTACCCTGCACCCGTTGCCGCCAAAGGAAGGTCGTAATGCCGACATTACCAAAGGCGAGTTTGTTGTAATCGCAGATGGTGTTCAAGTCTCTCATACCGATGTGCAATACGACTTAACATCACGCGAACCAGTAGCGCCGGTCGCCTGGAGAGCCCCGAAGGGTTCAAAGGTTCTCCTCCGATTGGCTTACTTGGACGACGACGGAAATCGGAGCCCGTACACCGATTCCGAATATGGGGTAGTGACGGATACGATTGCCCCCGATGCACCGACGGAAGTCGGCGTGACCAAAGTCATTGCCGAAGTCGTCGAATAGTGTCTGCCCTGGACGGTGTCGTTGCTATGTCTGCTTGACATGGCCGGACCTCTGGCAACGACACCGATCCTTAGTAATGGTCGAAAGGTGCACTTGGTATGGCAAAGAAAAGAATTCGGAATAGCGACTGGGAAGGGATGCCAGTCAAACGCAGTGCGTCCACCGCTTTGGTCACACGTAATGGGGCTCCCAAAGGACTTAATCCAGCAGCTAAGGAGTCCCTAGCTCTTCTGCAACAATTGACCCGCAACAATGTCACGAGTCGCATGGCATTCGTCCAATGGGCTCTCGATCAACTGCACGACGTAAACAAGGAGTGCGGGTATCCCGAAACGATCTCGGCCCAAGAGTACAAACAGATGTACGAACGCGAAGGTATTGCTTCGCGAGTCGTCTCAATCTACCCGACTGAGACATGGGTTGTAGAACCGGAGATCTACGAAGACGAAGATATCGGTACTATTACGCCGTTTGAGGCAGCTTGGGAAAATGTCAATCAGCGCTTGGGCATGCTCGAGAAGATGTCCCGCTTGGATGAGCTTTGTGGCATCGGTCATTATGGCGTCTTGTTCGTGGGGGTCAATGATGGGGTGACTTACGATCAACCGATTGCAGGAGTCGAAGAAAAGCTTTACGAGATGTTCATGCGGGATCGGGCGAAACAAAAGCAAGCCAAGCCCGGCACTACCCCGACGATAGAGACTGGAGACACTAAGCCCGTTGAGAAGAAGCCCGAGACCCAACAAGCCGCTGCTGCCGCCGGTGGGGTTGATAATGTTTTTGGTGACAATCGGATTCACTACCCCGGTGAATATGGTTCACCCGAGAACGAGCCACAAAAGCAACCTCCAGGGGCGTTACCACCGGATGCCCGTCAGAAGGCCGGTTCAAACGGAAAGCCCAGTACCGATAAGAAAGCCAAGCGAGATATCTTATTTGTGATACCGTTGGATGAGACGCAGGCGTCGATCTCGGAACTCGAGAACGATCCTAATTCTTGGCGGTTCGGTAAACCTAAGTACTACAATCTCACGTTCTTTGATCCTACGAGTTATTCGGGCATGTTCGCTGTACCTACAGGTTCACAGACCCGAGTACATTGGACTCGCGTGGTGCATGCTGTCGACAATTGCAAGTCGAATGAGCTCTTCGGTCAACCCCGGCAAAAGAAAGTCTACAACTACTTATTGAACATTCGCAAGATCTTGGGTGGTACGGCCGAGATGCAATGGAAAGTCGGCTTCCCAGGCTACTCGTTTGAAGTGCCACCCGAGATTAACGATCAAGTCGAATTGGACCGCGAAAGTCTGTCCAAAGAAGTCGACTTGTACATGAATACGCTGAAGAAGTACATGTCTTTGCAAGGCGTCCAAGCAAAGGTCTTGCAAGGCAGTGTCAGCGATCCGACTCCGGTCATCGATACGCAGATCCTCGCAATCTGCATTGCTATCGAAGTACCGAAACGTGTATTTATGGGAACGGAAGAAGCTAAGCTCGCGAGCATCGAAGATGCCACCGCTTGGTTGAACCGTGTGAAAGCTCGACAGCATAAACAAGTCACGCCGCGGTTGATTCGACCAATCGTTGACTTGTTTATTGCCATTGGCGCCCTGCCCGATGCAGAGTACCAAGTTGATTGGGCGGACCTGCACTCGACGTCCGACGCGGATCGGGCGTCGATTGCCGCCCAACTCACGCAAGCCATTGTGCAGTACATCGCGGGTGGTGGTGATTCGTTGATCCCGCCACTCGAGTTCTTGACTTTGATCTTGCAGATGGACAAGGAGACGGCCATTGCTGCTTTGCAAGCGGCCGAAGAGCGGTTGACTGAACTCGAAGGTCCTCATCAGGAGCAGATGGCTCAGCAACAGGAGATGGACCAACAAAAGTTCGACCAACAACTCGAGATGCAGCAGACGATGGCCGATGGCATCGCCGAGGGTGCGAAGAAGGGTGGTGTCAACCTTCCACATGGGATGTTGGCAAACCCCGCGAATCAACCGCCGGCGTTTGGCCCGCGACGAGGCAATTTACCATTGCCCAGTCGCAATCGGTATGAGACCCACCTTGGACAACCTTTGACGTGGAACGATGCGCTTACCATCAGTCAATCAGATCCTTTCCTGGAATTACTGGCTAATAGTGCAATTGAATCATTATTGGTGGCTCGGGAAACGATTGTTCCGACGACTAACCTCTCGGTCAATGTGCCCGCACAACCGGCACCGAAGGTGGACGTGCAGATCAACATGCCCGACCCGACTCCGTTGCCAACGCCGATTGTCAACGTGCAAGCCGCCGAAGTGCCCGCTCCCGTAGTTAACGTGCAGGCCTCGATTATCCCCGCCCCAATTGTCAACATAGAGCAGGCAGTTATTCCTGCTCCCGTGGTCAACATAGAGCAGGCAGTTATTCCTGCTCCCGTGGTCAATGTGGATGTGGATGTGCCTGAACAGGCAGCCCCGTTTGTATCAGTGCACGTGCCGAAGCTGGAACCACAAGCTAATTTCGACGTGGTCGCGGTGCGAAATGAGAAGGACCAGATCATCAAATGGAAACGTGTCCCTAAGCAATAAAGTAATCCTATGACAGCATTCACAACAAGAGCCGCTGG
>ERZ724522.350-NODE-350-length-30940-cov-5.982516_pt1 | contig 30940 bp, 24 predicted proteins | sample MGYA00376055_ERZ724522 | MGnify/ENA primary metagenome ERZ724522 (study PRJEB28724, sample SAMN07190884) | wastewater metagenome | isolation source: effluent of sewage treatment plant in Hong Hong | place: Hong Kong | collected 2016-03-17 ...
GCACCAGTCAATACTGACCCAACAGTGTAGGTCAACAGTGGCAAATAGTTCTTCCCATCAATTGCAGGCTTCACTACATCTTTCCAAATCACGTTAGACTTCTCAACACTCCATTTCTGCAAAGCGAAGAATGGTGCGAACTGGTTGTCAACAATGCCAACCGGCAGTCCTCGCCCGCCATACGTTCCTTGATTGCGGTCAGTGAAGTTCTTCGCAATAGTGTTGATAGCTTTCTCCAAATCTGCTCCAGACATTTTCGTCACATCTCCATCAAGAGCCGTATCAAACTTCTCAAGCCACTGCTTAGCTTTAACGTTACCGGCTTTGGCACCTTCCACTTTAATCTTCGCCAATTCTTTTCCGATACTGAACGTCAAGTCACGATTGAAATTCTCAATGTGTTCACGTCCTTGCCACAGTCGAGCATAGCGGGCTGCCTCACGAGTAAATGACACAACTGCGTCAGGCGAGTTAACTAAATCGTTGAACTGTGTGCGGTCCAAGTTCGGCTGAGTTGCACCAGATTCAAGTGATGCCCTTGCATTCTCATGCATCTTCCGAATGCCGTTCGCCACGGCAGAGAAGTCAGCCGCCTCTGTGAGATACGGCACCATGTTTGCCGGAATCGAAGCCGTATCACGGACGGCAGTAGCAGGACCGAGCAGCATGTTGTTGACGAGCCGGACCACCGCCGAAGTGCGGGGGGACTGGCGAGCGAAAGTGCCGCCTGTGAAGGAGCCAGTGACCCATTTCATCATGTCACGAACTTCGCCACGCTTGCTTTTATTATCGACGCCGGGGAGCGTAACAGTCTTGCCAGTCTTAGGGTCATTCAATCCGAGTGCGGCAGCAATTTCAGGCTTGTTTTCAAGTTCTTCGAACATAGCCAAATCAGCTCCAGCGCGACGAGCATAACGACCAAGAGATTGAGTCGCATCTTGTTCACGAATTGAGTCGGGCAATCCATAGCCTTCTGCCTTGCGAATAGCACCATACTTCACAGACAGATAGTTGCTGTCATTTCCAGCTACTGCGTTAGTATAGGCTTCAACGTATTCACGTGCTTCCTTTGGCGTTACTTTGCCACCAGACTCAGTAACGATGTGTTTAACCCAATCGTTAATCAAAGCCTTGGCTTCTGGAGTTGCAGGTTTATTGACTAGCGTATCAATTGCTTCTGGTGCGAGAGTATCTGGCATGTAGTTCTCATTAAGGCCAGCCTTTCTTCCCATGATAGTAATGCCAAGCAATCGGCGTTGTTTGCCAATTACGTCATGGTAATATTGCTTGAAAACGTTGTTGATTTCAGCATCAACGCCTGCCGGATTATATGCTGAGCCAGAACGGAATGCTTTACGACGAGCTTCGGCAACACGATTGATGTCGTCAACTTTAAACTTGCTTAAGTCTTTGAGGGCTGCATTGCCCTTACCGACATACATGTCTCGCTTTACCTCCCATCGACGCCCTGCTTCTGCAATCTTAGGCAAGCCAATTTGGTTGACTTTGTCAAACGTGGATTCAAGCGGTTTGAAGAATGCACGACGTCCAGCACCAAGGTTCTCATCTTCGGTGGCATACTTATTGAATAAGGTAAAATTGTCACCTTCTGAAAGGCGTTTGCTGACTTGTTCCAAAGGATACATGACACCACTGACATCTGTTTTAGGCGTGCCGTCAGGATTGCGGAAGATGAGGTCTGTTCGGATATTACCTTCATCCTTTTTCAACGTATATTTATCTTTATTCCTGTGATTTCGCGCAAAATCCCACGCATCCGCTTCTGTTGCAAAATTACTAATGTAATCCCCATTCTCGTCACGTAGCGTCCAAGGTTGGTCTTTGAAGTTATAAGCATTCTTATGCTCCCCAAGACTCACTTTTTCGCCCTTACTCCCTGTGAGTTCTTCTGCGATTTTGGGGAGGATGGTGTCGTAGTTGAGACGCATTCCGGGTTCTTGGGCTAGTTGTAGTTTATCGTTTTTAATAGTTTCATAAATATCAGGCCTATATTCAGGACTTACTTGAATCATACCTTTACCTTCAACTGCAACACCGAAACGTTTTTGATGTGGGGAGTATAGAGTAACTTCACCAGTTAGATTTCCTTTTTCTAGTGGATGACCTGACATTACTTCAATACCTTTAATAGCAGGACTAATTCTACTACGTTCATTTAAATCATGCCCCTCCGTCATCATCGCAGTCTCCGCGTCACTCACCATGATATGCGTAGCACCTTCTTTCCTCGCTTGTTCAATAGCTGCTTTGAGAATGAGACGGTTGTAGTCTTTCTCCACGTTAGATGTAGTGTCCATACCGGGGCGGTATTGGTCTACTTTAGTGCTGGCTTTATAGTGAGCTTCTTGTGGGTCATGTTGCCCTTTAGCTATTAGGTCATTATAGATTTTCCAGTATTCACGTTTTTGCTGTTGCCACCTACTCTGCGCTTCCGCTATCACTGCTATCTTCTCACCCTTCGGTCCAGTCTTATACTGTATCATCGCCCAACCGAGAGTGTTGGGGAGGTTTTCGTGGAGGTTGTCGGGTTGCCATTTTATATTCCATCTTGGGTCACCATTTTTACCACTTTGTGCAGCAGTATACCTTCCTTCTCTTACAGCATTTACTGTATTAGCAGCATCGCGTTCTATCTCTTTTTCAGAGTAGCCGTCTTTTCTCATTCTATCGGCTACTTGCTCTATTGTTATTTCAGGTTGTGGTATCACCACATCCACACGCTGCACATTCTTGCCTTCTTTACTTGTCGTCCACTCTGGCATTGGCTCTTGCGTGGGGAGAGGGGAGACAGTATTGTAGTAGGAGGTGGCGCGGGGGGAAGTGTCGCGGGGTTCACGTCCTACTTTTATGTGTAGTGTATTATATTTCTGTCCTTGTTTGACTTCATCACCACTCCAGCCTAGCTCTACTAGTTTTTGCTTTGCATTATAGTCACCTAGCACATGATTTAGCTCTATGCGTTTTTCGTTTGGCAGTTTCTCATACCACTCATGCGTCATCCTATCATACTCTTTCTTCGCCTCACTCACCTTCCCTTCCATCCCATATGAGTGCACTTCTACTTTAGGACCATTCTTTTTAATCCATTCGGTCATGTCACCCAATTTGATAATTTGTCCTTTGAATTGATTAATGCCAGCCTTTTCTAGCAAGTCATATTCAATAGGGGTCAAACGATTTTTGAATGAATTTAGCAATTGTGTTCCGTCAATCGCTCCTTTAGAGTTGATCGGTAAACGGTAGCCTTCCGGGTCACGAAGCATCTTCTCAGCCTTCGTTGTCATGCCTAAGTTTTCTTCCTCAGTTGCATATCTAGCACCTTCTCCGCGCTTCCAATCAGAGCCTTCAACATCCCACTCGGGGAATCCTGCCTCATCTTCGCCCGCTACAACACGACGACGTTTCTGCATGAAGTTTTCGACAGTAATTGATGACGGCTGTTTCTGCGTATCGATATCAAACTTCAAATCTCTCAATGCTTCCAAGTCAGATTTGATGACATTCATCAAGCGTTGACGAGGAGTTTCCCCAGTCTTATCTCCATACTTGATGCTGTGCTCAATCTCAGTCTCATAATGAGCATTCATCGGGTCAGCCATCATTCTTCCTTTGACTAGCCTTCCTGACATTGTCTGCACTGGCCGCACATAGCGTTTCAAGAAAACAGTGTATGGCAGTCCCTTCTCAAGCGCACGAAGTTCTTCTTCTTTTCGCGCAATTACTCCCTCAATCTTGTCCCTCAAACGAACACTGCTGGCAGCCATGTCAAGTTGCTTAGGTCCACGTTTGTGACTCTTGGGTCCATGATAGGTTCCTAAATTTTGAGCACCTGCATATTCTTCTGCAATGCGCTTGTCATGTGCCTCACGTTCCGCAACTGACATGTTGAGCAATTCTTCTTCGGAAGGAGGTTCAATCCATTCTTGCTGCCGCTTAGTGGGCCGCATTGGAATCTCATCACTGTCGAACTCAGGCGGCAACTCACCTTCTTCACCTGACAATTTCTCATGCATTGTCTGCCCCTCTCCAATTGGACGGTCAAGACTTTCAGCAGTGAAGTCACGCGACTCTTGAATTTCACGGAATGCGCGTTGCAAATACTTCTCAGCACGACGCCGAACAGTGCCACGGAAGTTAGGTTGGCCAATTAGAGTGCGAGGAAGATTTTCATTCTGCACTTCTTTGGCTGTCCAAGGGTCCAAGCCAGTAGCACGAATTTCGTCTGCAACTTGCTGTTCAATAGTGGTGACTATTGGGCGTTCGGACTTTGCCTTTTCCTCAGCAGACATATTGAACAACTCAATTTCAGCAGGCAACTTGGACATCTTCATCAGGCGAGTCTTACCTGTCGCAGCCTCAGCAATGACACCCTTCATTTCCTGATATTTACCCTCAGTCAACTCACCATTCTCCACTACATCAGGGTCCTTAATCTCACTCAAAGGAATGCGACGAGTCTCAACTGCAACTGGTTGACGATTTTCGATTGCCGCTTCCTGCTCTGCTTCAAGTGCACGCCCTGCCTCAGTCTCTTTTGGCATTACTGGCAACATTGCTTGTGTGCGTTCACGTGCACCAATTTGCACTTTGGCATCGAGTGGAGTCCCATTCTGCAAACGACGATATAGTGTCGCAGGAGATAGGCTATACTTCTCAGTTAACTGTCTGATTGACAGGCTCCGGTCCTCTTCTTTCAGCTTCGCAGCAAGCTTCCCACTCACCGGCTTATTGCGTAATTCTTCTGCATCTTTAGCGGCTTGAGCAAGCCGTTCTTCTTCAGACATTCCAGCAAATTTAGCAGCCTTTGATGGGCGGCCACGTTTCTTTTTCTCGGGTTGAATGTTCTCCCCTTCTGTTGCAAATCTAGCATCAGGTGCTTCATCAACTGTCTGTAACATCTGACGAAAACGCTCTTTCTGCCACATCTGTCGAATCTCAGCATCAGTAGCACGACGATTTAAGAATTCTTGCTCTGAGCGTTGTTCATCAGCTGAGGGTTGTTCGTAGCGTGGGGATTCTTCATCAGTCGCAAACTTCTTTTGCTGGTCTTTAGCAGGTCCAAATGGTGTGAATCGCCCTCTCTTCTCATTCATTAAGCGGAAGTTAGCGGCACGGAGCAATTCATCAGCACTAGGGTCTTTGCCAAATTGCTGTTTGAATACAGCCTTCGTATCGTTCCACCACTTCTGGCTTGCAGATTCTTTGCGAGTATTGAGTCCACGCCGAAAGTGTTCAACGGAACCTTGCATTGCAAACCATTCTTCTGGGTCATAGGCCTTCTTGCCAGCCTTGGCCCGCTCTGCATTTACCTGCGCCAATTCGTCTTTTGTTGCCTTAATATAACGCCCTCTTTCTTCTGGAGTCATGTTGAACCACTGTTCATGGAATCCTTCATGTGCTGGAATTGCAGGAGCATCAGCCCTAGGTGCAACTTCAACAGTCTTGCCACCGGGAGTGTAGCGACCGATTGGTGATTCTCCCTCTGGAGTTTTACCAAGATTGTCGCTAACTTTAAGCTTAATTCCTTTGGGGCCAAACACTTCTTTTTGGAGAGTAGCAATTGCTTCTGGCGACAAACCTAACCCTTCCATGTGTGGAAGAAGTTCATTCCATCTGGCAGAATAAGCTTCTGGAGGAAGTTTGCTAAACTCATTCTTCAAACCTTCACGAACTTCCGGAGGAATTTCATACATTGGTAGTTCTTCTTGCACCAATGATTTCTCACCAAAATTCAGTTCAGGCTGCTTAGATGTAGGTCCTTCAACCATTCGCAACTTCTCAGTAGGAGCAGCCCCTTCTTCACCTTCCTGCTTGTTCTTCTTTAGGAAGTCTTCTTTAATTTGTTGAGGCGACAATTCTGGCTCAGCAACAATCTTCGGCAGAGTATAGGTTTTGCGGAAGCCCTGTTCAGTAGCCATCTGTCCCGGTGCAAGAGGATGGAAGCCCATTCGTTTACCAAGAATAGGAGTAGCGTCGTTAGCAAACGCGCCAATCAGAGCACTTTCTGCAAGCGAACCGGGAGTGATTTCACGCCCTTCAAGTCCAGCAGTCGCAGCCTCTTGAATTGGGCCTAGAGTTGCACCTGCTGCACTGTTAATCAATGCTTGACGTTCAACAGCGGTTAATACTGGAGCAGTAGAAGCGCCAGCTTCACCCATTCCAAGCATCTTTCCACCATAGTATGCTCCCAATTTACCAGCACCACCAAGAGTAGCAACGATAGAGCGAGGAGTGGGAGTCATACCACCCAAAGGCATGGTTGCAAGAGAGCCAACTTTGCTAGCAATAGGGTGCTGTTGAGCCTCCATTGCTAGACGCTGCTTAGCTTCGTCAGAAAGAACAGCTTCTGTGTAGGCTTGGCCAGCTTTAGCACCACCATAAGCACCAGCCCCGCCAAATAGCAGAGGCAGAAGTAGGCTTAATCCACCTGTTTCAGGAGCCAATCCAACACCAAGTGCAGCACCAGTTGCAAAACCTAGCCCACCTGCCGCAGCAGGAACAGACGATGCCATGAATGCGTTGGAAGCGGCATCAGTTGCACTGCCCGTTGGCGTTGATTGGGGAGCATCATTAAGTTCAACTTCATCACCGGCCTGAACCTGCAAACCTTGACGGCGCAGATGCTCTGCTTCCTGCTCAGAAAGAATTTGTTTGATTGGCATATTATTTAGCGATTACCCACACCCACTTAGTTCCATCCCAAGCCTGAACCATGTTCGGGTCTGTTGCTGGGATTCCATTGAACGATGCTTGGATACTGCGCGTATTGACTGGTTTACCATTTATGCTAGTCACCGACATTCCATTTGGCATCTTTGGACCTGAAATGCGACTCATTGCATCTTGCTGCAAAGCAAGTTTTGTGCCGGGACGAGCATTGATGTCAACACCCCTTGGAGTTGGCGTAACTTGCCAGTCGCTTTCAAGGGTAGCGAGAGGATTAACTCCAAGATTGTAAGCAGTCAAATTTTGGTTAATCAAGTTGCGCTTGTATGTGTCGTTAATCAAACCTTGATTGATGATTTGCTGATTTAGCAAGTTGCCCTGCACCTGCGCTTCTTTGCGACCAAGGTTATAATTGATGATTGCATTGCGCAACTTTTGAGGTTCTGCTTGACGTTGCCAATTAATCTCATTTTGTAGTTGCAATGGGGCAAGATTCTGCTGACGGTCTGCGTCATTTTCGAACGATAGTTGTGAACTAAGGCGACGTGCCGGTTCAACATTCTGCTGCCATGCAAGATTGTTAGCTAGTTGTGCAGGAATGACATTCTCCTGATTCCAGATATCATTCAAGGCACCGAGCTTAGTTGAGTTCTGGACTAGAGGCTTTACGTCAGTTTCATAGTTCAATGCGTTAGCTTGCTGCGCGGGCACAATGCTCTTTTCATTGAAGATTTGGTTTTGAAGATGTAGTGGGACCAAGTTCTGCTGTTCATTGATGCTATTTTGCAACCCAAGTTGAGCATTCAATCCCTGCAATGGCATTAAATTGATATTCTGATTTGCTCGTTGGCCTGCCTCAATAGTCTGGGCATTCTCTGTGGCTGCACTTAATGCAGGAGTATCAAACAAGTTAGCCATGCTAGCTTTGATGTTGCGTCCAGTTGCCTCAGCCACGTCACCAGAAGCCAATTGTTGCGGACCTCCACCAGTCATGAACTGTGCGCTACGAACTTGCTGTGCAAATTGCGATGGGTCACCAAATCCTGCCATCTGATTGGCGACATATTCTTCTGGATGAGCATAGACCGATTTGAGGGTGGGTGAATTGTTCCAGATAGATGTCAACTCATTTTCTTTGTTTTCAAGACCTGCCTGATACTGCTGATTGGCAGAGTCTAATTGCTGTTTTTGAATTATGGGTAGTCTGGCTACCTGCATGTTGGCAGAGTCAACTCCTTCGGCCATGCCGGGATTGAACATCCGCATTCCAAAAGAAGGCTTTTTGTAAAGACCAGAGCCATCATCAAGCATTTCTGGCTTATACTGACTTGCCAAATACGCAAACAAAGCATCACGAAGAATAGGCATAAATTATTTTCCTAGTTGGTGCCAGATTGAAAACCAGAATTTGCGGACAATCTTATACTTGCGATTTTGTGGGGCTAATCGAACTACAAATTGTCCGTATTCTGACAGCGGTTTTACCATGGTGTGCCACACAATAGAACTGACTAGTTTTGACCTTTTCATTAGTGGCACAAGCCATTTAGCCATCTTCTTATAGCCAACAGCAATCGTTGGATTATTGCGATAATAACGGTCGCGACAATGGCGCACATACCATGGCAATTCTCCATGATAACTTTCAAGGAAAATAAAGCAGCAAGCAGTCCCTGCAAGACTGCTAATCATGCCCATCTGTGCGGCACTTTGTGAAGCAGCAGCAGAAGTGTTTGCATTGTTCATCGAGGTCATGTTGCCCATCAATCCTTGACCAAAACCAAACGCATTATTGCCACTGGCGTTTTGTGTTGCCGCGTTAGTAGTATTGAATGTGCCAGTTCCAAAATTACCCATTGTGCTGGCATTTGGTTGGCCTAGTGCGATGTTTACTGGATTGAATCCAGTATTTTGTGCACTAGTGGCAGTTTGATTGGCAGTATTGAGTGCGTTGCTTAATGTGCCTAACTTACTGTTGAAAGCCCCACCAAAATTCATAGCATTTGATATGCTGTTTGTAGCATTGTTAAGGCCAAGATTGCCTGTTCCCATTGAATCGCGAGCGAGAGAACGTTCAACTGCTGCCTGTTCCCCACCTGAAAGTCCGCCAAGTTTGATGCTATTAAGTAAATCAACGGCTTTCTGTGATGAAGTATTCTGAATGTTGTAATAGTTCGGATTAAGTTGTTGTGCAAGTTGAGCAGCTGCTTGTGCAGCTTGTCCGCCAGTCCCTTGAATTTGTGCTAGATTAGTAGCTCCACCAGCAAGAGCATTGCTGTTTTGCACTTGCTGACCAACTTGAGCTAAGGGCAGGGCATATTGCTGTGCTTGCTGCAAATTGAGCGCGTTATAGCCGGGCTGAGTTGCTTGCGTTGCTGCTAATTGTTGCTGAGCTACTTCTGGTTGTGTTGCTGCAGTTGCATTAAGTAAGCTAGGTAAATACTGAGTGTAGGCTTGCAAAACGCTTGCCATTTTCTCAGGTTTTGGAGTTGAGCCACCACCCATATTAGTGAGTTCCTTTCATTATTTTGCTACAGAGTTTGTCTGTATTGTAATTGACTATTTTTGCTTTGTTTCGTCCAAGTCCTCGCCAACGTTGAGCAATCAAACGATATGTCGGAAACTTGGATTTGAAGTGGGTGACAAATTTTTTCAGTGTATTGGGTGATGTGGTCAGCACATCTCTGACAAACATAGTTTTATCTTCTTCTGTCTTATCAGCAATTACTATGCCACAAATTTCATCGTTATCGTTAACGTCATACAGCATGGTTCCCATTTTGGCAAACATCAAGATGTCGATAGCTATCTGTTGCTCTGTGTAGCCAAAGAAAGCCTTGCCTCTACGGTTCTTCAAAACATATTCAACGAGTTGGCCAAGAGTTACAGTCATCTTACGTTACTTTGGGTTGCGAGAGGATTCATTGGAGTCTCCACCTTGACTGTGGCTGCAATCTGCGTCAATGCTGCTCCACCAGTCCATGACAATAAATAGAAACATTTCCATCCAAGTGCTGCATTAGGCATTGTCCAGTAAAGGTTGGACAGTTGGGTGTCTACGTCAGGTAAATCCATCTGTCCATCGTAAGGATTTGCTGATTCAGTAAACGAGATGTTCTTCACCTTAATGCTGTCAGTAAGTCGATTGTCAACGAATGTTGTCAGTGAAGCAGTGCAATCCTCAGTAATTCCGTTCAATACTGCTCTGAAATCTACAGGCTTGACGTTCTGCTGCAACAGGTTTTCAGTCTCAGGATTGATTGTGTTTGCATTTACGCTAGGCGGGCGAACCGCCGCAATATCATACGAATCAGACGAATAGAGCGTATACAGTTTATTGTCGTCTGTTATGGCAAACAATCGTTGGATGTCTAGCTCAATCTTGGCGAATTGCTTGATAGCGGAACCACGTGCTTGATTGGTGTCAAATGCTACCCATATTTCATTAACACTGTCGTAAACTGCAATGACGTTGCCAAAGATAGTATTGATAGCATAAAGCTCATAATTGTCGTAGTAGATTGCCGCTGCTGAACCTTGTGATTGGCGCAATTGGCCTAGTGCAGCATTGAGCTTTATTGAGAAAATTGAGTTGCGGCCCTCATTTTGCTGTTGAAGGATTGCATTGAAGGAGCGAATCCCTCCCAAGTCGATGAAACGTGTGTCGCCCAGTGTGTCAATCACACAACGGTCATCAAGGCATGTAGCATTGAACAAAAAGCGACGAATAAACGTGTATTCTCCGAAGATTGTTGGAGCATTTGGCGTCATGTTCTTGCTGATTGCAAAGTTTGCGTTACCAGCCCCAACAAACAGTGAACCATCAGCCAAAGAATGGAGAGTTTGAACGCGGCCAACACCAACTGAGTAGGCAGTAGTGTCTGCATCACCACCTTTGTCACCATCGACAGTGACATTAACAACAAAGTCTAGAGGCCGCCCTGAAACTGACCTCAAAAGCTTAGTTTTCTGCTGGTTTACGATGTAGAGAATGCCATCCACATACTTCATTGCATTCCCAATGGGAACATACTCACGTTTATCTTTCTCAGCAGTGTATGCTGCCCAATCAACTGACCATTGCGAATAGTCTTGTGTGGTTCTGCACTTAACGTAGCCATTGTCATCGAGATAGATGAACTGTGGCTGATTAATGTTGTCCTGCACCAGTAATCCTGATAGATTTCCTTGTGATGCCCCCTCCACAAACTCAATAACAATGCCATTATTGATAGTTGTGGCAGCAGTCGCATCAAGACTTCGCTTGTAAATAGTCAATGCAACCGGGATTTCTTCATACCAGTAGCGCGGTGCTGTGGCGTTCATCCGAAATCCATCAATCTTGACCCACCCTGTAGCAGTGTAGTGGCGATAGTAGGCGTAGCCAGCCACAAAAATAATGATGTATTCACCAAAAGTCAGAATTCCCTGCTTCAATCCAGCTGGGGCAGCAGGGTCTTCGACTGACTGGAGGATTGGTTCAAGAGTGTCAACACGATTGCGGCAGTTGAACGCAGCACGATACTCGTCATTTGCAAGTCGAGTGTCATCAACTCGCAAATTCATCCCTCCAGCAAATGATTTCTGGTTGTAAACGCCCATTATCTTGGTCCAAGTATGTAAGTGTAACCACGGAAACGCCACTTATCCCCGTAACGCACACGTGCACAAAGAGAATCGTGAGGATTAGGAACCATTGCTACTTTATCCTGAGTGGCACGGTTTGCGTCTTCATGCTTTCGTGCCAAAGAACGGGTAGCTTTTTGGTCGTAGAGGAGAGCTTCATCTGCTTTTCCTTGTTCTTCGCACCACAACTGTAGCACTTTATTGACGAGAACGTTATCATATCCTTTCGCAGGGAATTCGTCACCATCTGCGCTAAGATAGGAGAGAGGCTTTTTGTAGAGAATCTCGACATAGTGGTCCTGATTAGCTTGATTTTGATTGAGCCACGGTAACGCACTAACATCAATAATGTGAAACTCGGCAGACAGGCGATTATTGGCAATCTCTGAGATTAGATTGCCATCCATGTCTAGAATCACAATGTCATGTTGCGTAGTGGCTGATTTGACAATTGCGTCGATTGAAACAAAAGCATTGACTGTTTCTTTTTCGGTTGCATCAAGCGTCACAACCTCACTAATTTGAGTAGCACTTGTGGTGGAGCCAGTGATTGTGACGGTTATTGGAGTTGATTCAATGGCCTCGCAGGTGATAGTTAACAGCCCTTCGTTTACCAATGCTCTTTCAGTTGCAGAAATCCCCTTCAACCTATAATTGCGCCACATGTCTTGCCAATTACTGACATTGTAGCGCGGTCGCATCTGGTTTATGTTCCAAGGAATCTGACTATTAAATTCCCGCACTGCTCTGATATGTCCAACAGTGTGTGGGAATGCAACAGTCTGGTCACCATTGACTTTGAAACACTGTTCAACGTTAGAGTCGAACATGTCACTTTGAGCATAAAGCTCATCTGCTGCTTCGTTTAGGAAGCGCAACATCACAAGTCGGTCACCATCGACGGATGGATTCAAACCCATCTTGGCCCCGACTTGCGATAATATGTATTTGACGCCCATATTAGCTCAATGTTCCAATGATTTCTTCAATAGTGAACCACGATTTAGCTACGCCGCCGAACAGTGATGCAGACTCATCTTTACCGATATAGGCAGTATTAGCATCAGGACCAAACCGTAGTCTGTAGGTAGTAGCAATACCGGCACCGGGAGAAGCAACATAGTGTTCAATCCCAATTGCTGTGGCATCATCAGCACCGTCAGGAGTTTCAAACGCCGCCGCACAAAGTGCATCTGCTGTTGCTCCAACAAACAATGCAAGAATAATACGAGAACCGTTCACGCTGTTAGAACCAAAACCACTGTAACGAATACGTAATACTGATGTGTTGCTGATTGGGGTGATGGCTAATGATAAGAACTCTTTGCCCTCCGTTATCTGCGGAATTGTGTTATCATATGGAATCGCAGTCGCAGTGGTATCACTGGTGCCAACCTTTGCTAGCGTCTGCAATACATTACCAACACCATTTGCACCACTGGCAGCAGCAATTTCAAACCCATCAGTGTATGGTGACTTAACCCGCACAACTTTACCAACGTCAGCAGCAGAAGCTGGGTTAGCCAAGTTATAAATTTTGCCGGGAACTGTCCAAGCACCAGTAACCCCAGTGTCTTGCAATACTGCACCAGCCACACCGGAGCTTTTCATCTTGGTTACGGCGATACCAGTAGCAGCTGAACCGTCCTCAATCTTGGCATTCGTTACTGCCAAATCGTTAATCTTGCCAGTAGTGACTGCCAAATTTGCGATTGTTGGATTAGGATAGGTGCCAGTCAAATCACCACCAGCAGCCGTAGAACTGGTCAACAGAGTTGCCAAGATTGAAGCAGGCAACGAACCAGTCAATTTTGATGCATCCATGCTGACAATCTTTACGTCAGTCACAGCGTTGTCTGCAATCATGTAAGTCTGAATCGCACCAACACCGATAGCAGCATCCATGAAGGGGCGCCATTTGAGCAGTGTAGCATCAGAAACAACAGCAGGATTCCAGAAATAGCCAGACACAGATGTGGCACTAATGCGGAACCAAATGCAGCGTTGCCATTCAGTGTTAGTTGCGGCATCAGGAACATCTGGCGTAACGCCAGCGTCAGTTGTTTTGAGTATCAACCCTTTGTCTGCATAGAGGTCAATACCATCAATTAACTGTTTGAGTTGTGCGCCACTAATAGACGTATAGCCAGTAGTGTCAAATGGGGCAGAAACGTTTTGTGTTGAGATAGCCATAGTTATCCTTAGTTTGTTGGAACCGACGAGTTTGTTGGAAATGTGAACGGCATCAGCATCATTCCGCTGCTATAACGGTCTGACACATATTTGAAAAGTGGTGTGTAGGCAGCAGGAGTTGTGAATTGATTCACGTCTTTGTAACAGATGATGTCTGCTATGTTCATGCCGCGATTTGCACAGATTCGTAACTCATCTGTTTGGCCAAGATTGAAACTATTAAGTATCGCAATTGGTTGTGCATCAACTGTCCCATCTGCCAGATAGTAAATAACAACATAACCATCTGCTACCTCAATGAGATAGTAGCCATCCGAAAATTTGCGTGTGAGGGTGGCAAATCCAGTATCCAAAGTGCACGTTGCTGTTCCTGCTCCACCACCAGATGTGGATGAAAATGTCAATTCACCATACATTGCTGATGCGTAGTAAAACTTAATTACTGAACCACTAACGCCTGACAATGGCGACTTCAATACGATGAAGAAATTAGTGGCGGCAATTGGTGCAGCAAACGTGCCTTCCATTCCTTGCACAGAAGTCATCGTTACTGTGTATTGGTTATTAATACCTGATTCAACGTGTGCAGAACCATTGCTAGCGCCTGTGCGATTGAGAGTTACAAACGCACCATCCATTGATGTCCAAAAAGCAACTCCAGACGAGTCAAACCCTGTATCGGCCCGCAGTTGAAATGCAAGGTAGTCTGTGTATGGAACTGCCCCGGCTGGATTTGCGGATTGAAAATCAGTAATTGTGGTGTCAACTGACTTAAGAACAAAGTCATCTGCAAAGCGATAATCGAAGTGACCACGAACAGAACTCCACAATTTGCGTTCTGTTGCTTCTGACACATTAGCATCTTGTGTGCTCCACACTTCCAGCCTGAAATTGGCGAGAATCTTTTCGCCATTGTAGTTGTTAAGCTGGAAGTAGAACACTCCATCAGGACCACAAAGTTTATAGCGATATACGATGCCATTCTTCTGATAAGCTATGCACAACACATAGTTACCATCAGAAGGTAAATCAGTCAAGACAGGTAGGACAAAGTTGTTTGGACTGGCGAAATTGAATGCCACAATAATCTCACTGTATCCGCGCCAAGTAACTGCTTGGTCAAAGGTTGGGAGCGGCACATAACCTTGAGTGCGCTTCAAAGGACCACCCTGCGGAGATTTATCAATCCAGCGATTCAACTGGCGAGGGTTCATTGAACCACCAGTGTCACTGGAGAATGGAGGATATTGCTGTTGTGGCATAAATTGATTCGGTGCGGTTCAGTGAAACACTATAAACAATCAAATTTGCATCTCACATCCCCGCACCTAAATGTTAACTACCGGCTGCCTCTTTCTTGTAGTCTTCCCAAGTTTTCTTTTGGGTAGCTTCAAGTGCAGCGATTGCATCGTCGATAGTGGCGGCAGACTTCAAGCCTTTGATGATGCTGACTGCTGCATCAAGACCGACTTCGGCGATGAGACTGATGATTGCTAGTTGCACAGTTTGATTGGTTTTGATGTTCTCAAAGTCACTCATAGTTTGACAGCTTTCGCGAGTTGGGCGTTAACGTTAGCGGTTTCCTGCTGCGTAACGAACGGGGCGAGAATGTTAATCAAGCCTTTAACACCTTCCTTTACAGCATTTATAGTGCCAATGTAGTTGGCCTCTGTTCCAGTGCCAGATTTGTAGGCAATCAAAGCTTGCTGGCAAGCACTGGCCGCCTTCAAATAGGCAGCATCAGCTTCGGCAATTTTCTTGTCCGTTTCAGCATCAATTTTTCCCTGTGCTGAGAGCTTAGCAAGCTTTGTCATTGTTGAGTCGCGAACCTCGGTGATTGTGACAATCGAGTTGAATAGTGTGGTGCATCCAGCTAGGAGTGCAACAACACTAAGTAATGCTACTAGTTTCTTCATATGTTGTTTGTTTAACCGTTTTCTTGTTGTTTACTCGGGTCACTCTTTGGTTCATCAAACAAGCGACCAGATTGGATTTGTGACGCAGTCTTGTCAAGTAGAGAAACCATATTGGTTCCCCACAGAACAAGAATGCCTACCACTAGATTGAAACTCTCCCATCCGTCAAGGCTTTGGATTGACACATTTTGTGCCCCAAGTTGCCAAGCGGCTCCAAAAGTGATGATTGACGTTAGTATGACCTTAATGTAGAAAATCTTCCACAAAAGGATGTGCTGTTTTACTGGTGTTATTAGTTCACTCATACGTCTTTACGTGTTGCTAGTTTTAACCACAGTTTGAACCATTCCGAATCGTGCCATTCTTGCCAGCCTGCGTTTCTCATGGCTTGGCGCGTTCAAGAGTTTTCTGCATTAGCTGCAATCGTTCATCAATACGAATCAATAGTTCGCGCTGATTTTGTGATTCTTTCTGCATAGCATCAATCTGCACTTTAAGCACAGCTTGATTCTTCTCAAGTTCAGTAACTCGATAGGGGAGAATATACCAAGTGCCAACTGCACCAGCTATTGCTATGATGGCCACGACGCAACCAAGTCCTACTTCCAGTTTGTTCAGATTAATTAACTTCTCCCCGTGTCCATTCATATCTGTGTGAATAATGGTTTCTTGTTTCATTGTTAATTATGGCCAGTGTCCAACATCAAATCTGTAACCTGCTGCAATATTTGTTCGACTGTTGGCAATTGTTGGATTGTCATACGGAAAAGGTGGCCAAGCACCAACATGATGCTCTGGCCGTGCCGAATTAAGATAGACATAGCTATTACTTAATGACTGATTAGCACTTAATGCTTCTTCTGTTGGCACTCCTGCTGTTACGGTATTGTAATTGGCTTTAAGTGACGGCAAGTTAGTCACATTCAGGTTGAACATGTTTGTGCTGCCATTGGTATAGCCAGTATGAATGACTGCCGTCCCGAGCACATTTCCAAAGAAAGCGGCGTTTGTGTTATAAGCCTGAACTAGATTGTAGAGTGCATCAGTTTGCTCGCTACCATCATAGCAGGGAATACGATTACGAACTACTGAAATCTTGTCCGAAGTGCCGTGGATGTTATCCAGCGCCACTTTAGTTATGTGATTGTTCTCGATAATGATAAGTTCATTATGCATCCCGTGTGTCATCACAACCTCAGGCAACCACCAAGCATCACTGTATGGGGTATTCGTGCAAAAGTTGAATCCGAAATAGCCACCTACCTGCCCACTTGCTCCGTAGAAACATGGAGTATTGTAGCCAATATTGTTCTCTATTCTTCCGCCTCCAGTGTATAGTGTCCATATTGAATAAGTAGCTGCTGCATCGGAGATATGGTCACTAAAGAAACAGTCCCGAATCTCAAAGTTCATGCAGAACCCAACCTTCACGCCCGCCTCTGAAATGTTGGTGCAAACGACGTTCTTGACATAACATTCGTCAGCTGGACCAATGGAAACGTTGTGATTGACAGAGTAGAATGTGTCATTTAAGTCGTGAATGTAGAGGTCGCGAACACCACTTCGTTTCGGGCCAGTAGGCCACTTCCACAATTGTGGAGTATGTGTGAAGTCAGAGAGCAGTGGGGGCTGAAAGCTGACAGTATTGCCAGTGATGTTTGTGATGCGCAACATTGCAAAGTGATTACGGTCTGCGACGCGCGCCTGACTACCGCCACCAGCATTGATGGTCCCCCAATCAATTTCATCAAGACTGCATACATCTCCAACACTAAATGCAGACGGTGTTCCGGTGCAAACTAGTGATGAACTCCCAGCAGTGATGTTAGAAATATTGATGATATTACCTGCACTTGGCGGTAGCGGATAGTTGGCACTGCTGATGTCAATCACACCATAGTTAGCGTTGCTACCATACAACTTAGAAATTGCCCAACCATTTATGTTTGTGGTTCCGCGCAATTCAACACCATCATTTCGAAGGTGAAGATTGTCCTCAAGATTGTAGTTACCAGCGGCTAACAACACATATTGATTTGATGGACAGGCATCTAGTGCAGCTTGAATTATTGCTGCTGATGCACCGGCTGAAATATTGGTGTATAGAGTGTTATTGCTAGGTATACCGCCACTCATACCTGCATCAACCCAATTCGCAGAACGATTGAGCATAATGTCGACAGTTGCAGTGCTTGGACCAGAACTTCTAGCTATGGCTAATCCTGCATCTAGAGGACCAGCCGAAACAGATGCAACTGTTAATAATGCTAAAATGCCACGTGTCACTTGAACCTCCAAGACACGTTAGTATCGCTGCCGCCCGTGCAATCCACCATGAAGTAGGCGGTCGTGTTATTCGTGACAGTGACGGAGGCCCACGCTTGCCCGGCGATGTTCGTAATGAGGCAGGTGCGGTCCGCGCCGCTGGCCGTGACAGTGAGAATTGAGACTGTGTTCGTTCCAACTAGTGGCACTCCGGAAACAGAATCAATCCCGAAATTCGTCGTGGCCGTGAGTGTGTAGCGATTCGTGAGCAGGTTGATGGAGTTGGTCAAACCGGCCCATGTCCGGCTGAGTGTCTGCCAGCTTGGAGCGGCGATGAAGCCGTTCGATGCCGTGATGGTTGACGCCACACGAAGATGCGATGACAGGAGCGCCGTGGCACTTCCGCTCCTTTCAAGCGTGATGTCGCCAGCGCCGTAGTTCATCGTAATCTTGTCTGCCAGCACAAATGAACCGCCAGAAGTTCCAACGCCCAACCGAATGTTCCCGCCGCCGGTTACGCCTAAGAGCAAGCTTCCGGCGCTTGAGTTGGTCAGCGAAACGTTTCCAATGAGTTGCTGTCCGTTCGTGATGATGATTGCTCCCGCTCCGCCACTGAACGTGTTCGTGCCTGAGAACGTGCCGCTGCCGGTGAGCGTCAGGTTGCTGGTGACGTTCAGGATGGCCGTGGCTGAGTTGGTCGTCAGTGAGTAAACATTCGTGCTGCTCGTGGGCAGCCGCGCTGGGTCAACGGTGCCGGTGAGCCTAGCGGCGGGTAACTCGATTCCATTCGTCGTGAAAATGCCATTGGTGACAGTAACCAACTGCCCATTCTGGTAAAAGTAGCCGTTCAGGTTCAGCGCATTCGTATTGGCTACCGAGGCAGAATAGACCGCCACACATCCGGTCGGGTAATAAAACTCCGTGCCAAGAATCGTCACCGTTGCGTTTGTGTCGGCAAAATAAAGACAGCAATTGGTCGAGGAACTTGTGGTGATTTGGCTGGGTGGCGTGATGGAGCGGACCACTACCTTGCCGCCCCGAATGGTGTAGCTTGTGTTCGTGAAGGAAATGCCGACATAGATTCCACGCAGGCCATTGGTTGGCTGGCCGATGGCCTGAGCCGGCTGCAACGCCCCGTCGAGATAGAAATTGCAGTCGTTCAACTCACCCGAACCAATGCCGGTAGTGGTGTCCCAGCAAGAATAAAAGTTCACGCGGTTCAGTGTCGCGTTATAGATGCCGGCGGGCGCAACTGCGCTGGAGAAAATGCAATCAATGTTCGTTGCGTTTCCAATGGTGCAATCCTCGATGACCAAATTAGAAATGCTTTGCGCGCTGGCATTCGTCGGCGTTAGCACACCGTAAATCGTCAAATTGCGCAGCGTGTTGCTGTTATTCAGCATGAACGGCCCGTAGAACTGATTAATCGCGTATTGTTGTGGCACGGAAAGCAGCGTCACACCTTGACCCATTCCCGCGACGCGCATCCCGGCGGGTAGAGTCATCGCCGCCGCGTTCACATAGTCGTTGGTCCACCAGCCGGGACCAATGAGCAGGTCGGTTGCGTAGTTGGTCGGAGTGTTCAATGCTCCGTAAGGTGTGGCGAATGGAGGGCCGCCGATGCGCCCCACCGTGTCGCTGCCCCACTTTTCAACGCGAGAGATGACCGAGTTGGATTGGAGCGGCGTGAGGATTTCGTAGCGGCTCAATACCTGCGCGAACGGATTTGCAGTCTGGGTGTTCGTGGTCAAAAACCGCAAGCCGGTTTGAGGCAGTCCTGCGCCGCCCATGAGTTTGGACCAAACGCCGTTAGGGTAGCCTTGTGCGTCCACACCGTTCTGATAGTAGTAAATAAAGTTGGTGGTTGATGGGACGCCGTTGTTGGTGGCGTAAGCCCACAGCGGAGAGCCAAGCGAGGGCGAAACGGGCGGATTGGAATAAACCGCGACGACTCCATTGGTCCAATAGTTCACCCCGGCAGATACTCCGGCATAGACATAGGTGCCACGAATCAGCGCCGACGGATTGCCACCGTTGTTCGTGAACACGTTGAAGTTCGTGAAGCTGCCCCAAGCAAGATTGCTGACAAGGGAGAGGCTGACGTTTGTTTGCGTCACTCCAAGCACCGTCGCAATCGCCACCGCGTTACTCGCGGCAACAGCAGCTAGTGATGCTAGTCCATTTGTGCTGTCTCCACTCCCACCACCAACGTTACCTCCATTATTGGAGTGTAGTGTGAATGACACACCGTATAAAGCAACACTAAAACCTCCTGCTGTAGGAGACAACCCAAACTGAACTCGCGCGTTAGCTGCATTAGTAAGCATACCACTAATTGTCCATGCAGACTCTACTCCTATAGGGCCGGAATTTACATTATACCTTAGATGACTCACAGCTGCATCGTTCAAATACACACCAAATGTAGCAGTTTTGTTAGTGTCTGCTGCGGCAGTCGGTAACATCGCAAAACGAGCGTTCACAACATACGTGCCCGCGTTGGACACAGTTAGTGTTCCAGATGCGGCTTCATAACTAAAGCCGGGTGCTTCATAACTAAACGCAGCGTTAGTAAACGCATTGAATACACTGTTGGTAAATACCATTGCTGATTGTGTGGTCAGATTTAAGTGAGACACGTAGTTCGTAGCAACTGTGGTGGTGTTGGTTCCACTACCGCCTCCAGTCCCAACTCCACTAATACCGCCACCACCAGTAGTTCCACCGCTAATTCCACTTGCCGCAAAACAACTGGCAGGTAGAAGTAGCAAAATTGAAAGTAATCGTTTCATTAGTTGTGTTTGGTTAAATCTGCACGACGGATGAGGGTGGTAGCAACTGTTGACCCAGCAGTCGAATAGCAACACACGCGAAGGCGATGATTGCTGCAATCAAGCTGAGAATATTGAGGCAGCACTCCATGGTAATTCAAAGCGCCGTCACATTTAGGACCACCAGCATTATTGCTCAATCCGAAAGAGTAGAATACTGGATTTGCGCCAACATTTTGAATGTAACGATACGCAATTTCCCCAGTAGCAATACCGCTTTCATTTGGGAAAACTTCAACAGGAGTAGCGGCAGCAAGTGCGACAATTTTGGGAGGGTCAGCAAGCAGTGAATGTTCGGCAGCGTTTACAGTGCGTATCATAGGAAATCTTGAATTGGAAGAGGGAGGGTCCCAATTACGAGACCCTCCCAAGGTTAGTCAACAGTTACTGCTGATAGGTGATGGAGACAGCAGCTGCTCCAGAAGAGGAATTGGTAACCCAAATCCCTGAGTGGAAGTAATAAGAGACAGTGTCTGCACGAGTCGAGGTTCCACCAGCAGTGCCGATTGTAATGGTCGGCGAGATGTTGTTGGTTGACAAAGCAACAACATTGTTGGTATTATCGACAAGGGACGTGTTCGTCATTGTGTTCACCACACCAAAGTAGTTAGTCCAGCTAGTGACAATGTTGGTCACATAGCTAACCGTGTTGGTGTAGGGTTGCTGAATACGATACGTCAAGTTAGTCGTGTTGTCGTAGAAGTTGACAACACTGTTCGTTGACGTAGTGGCCGTAATCAGCACTTGACTAACCCGAGCAAAGCCGCCCCTGAGAGGCATGAGTTGCAGCATTGTGCCGGGATTGATATTGGTGGAGATGCTCTCCGCCGAAGCGGAGAGTCCAACCAATACGATTGCAAGAACGAGATACTTTTTCATATCAGTTATTTCTTTCGTTGATTGTTTCAGTTTATGCCGCCAGAACAGCCGGACGAGCACGTTCGTAAATCAGCGGGATGCTGTAACGACGCTCACCAACCAGATAACCGTGGGTCAGCTGGCTGATAAACTTCAATTGCTCACCATAGACGTTCAGGTCGACAGACGCATCCGGATAAGTGATGAGCACTTGGTCCGTAAGGCGAACTTCACCATTCCACCGCAGAGAATAGAACTTCTCAGCAGACATGTTGGTGTTGGCGAATTCCTTCGGCGGTGCACCAACTTTGATGGTCCGGCACGTATCAGCACCGAGCAACCAACCCACTTCGTAAGGCGCTGAAACCAGAGACGTGTAATACGAATTCGGCTTGCGCTTCTTGTCCGTATCGTCATAGATTTCAGGCGGGATTGGAGTTCCAGCAGCATACAGTGTGTTACCACCAGCATCTTTCACATCCACCGTATTGAAACGAATCGGATAGCGATGAATCTTGGTGGTAACAGTGCCGAACAGTGACCCACGGAAATCATTGAACAGGATGTTCAAATCACACGGGGCCAAGCCACTCAACTTGTTGAGCACGTCAGGGTCATACGGGAAGTTCATCCACGCCTCATTACTGATGACAAGAACATACTTACCTTTAACACCTTCATTGTCCTTCGGCATGTTCTTAACACCAGAGAATGACGGAGCCGCCATATCTTCGGAGAGGTTAAGAACCGCATTGTAGACGTCACGCAAACGAAGGTTCTGAATTACACCAGTGCCGGGGCCAGTCCCTTGCACAGTAGCGATGAGCCAATTCTTCGTTTTGGAACCAGCGGCAGTAAGAGCCGCATTACCCATGCCAGTCGGAGCACCAGTCAACAGACCAGAGCCAGCCAGATAAACGTTCGGAGCGTTGAACCAAAGATTCGTCTCGATGAACTGGTTATTGCTGATTCCAATCTGGCGAACAATGTCAGCATTGGCGAACTGGAGATAGTTGCGCCAGAATGCAGTAAACGACGGAAGGAAGTTGAATTGATAAGACTCATAACGATGTCTTTTCAACGTGGCCTGCTCAACCGACTCAGTCACCTGATAGATGTCCTTGTTCGGAAGAGTTGTCATTTCATTCGGGAAGAAGAACGAACGACCGACAGGCGAACCTTGAGGAGTGACACCCTTCATGGTGTTACCTTCGTTCGACTGCCAATCAATCTCACCGAACAGTTGGTCAAAAACATTCCAGTTTGCAGCAACTTGCACTTCGTTCTTGACCAAATAGAAGGGCAGTTGGTTAAACCTGTTTACATCCTCAACGTTTGCGTTTTGGAATGCAGCAGGCATGTCATAGATTGCGGGCATAGATTTAGCCTAAATTGTGTTCTAACAGTTTTTTGTGAAACACTAGAGCGGTTTCACTGTCACTGCTATGCCCTTAGCGGAAGAAGCGTGTCATGCCCTTGACGAAGAAGCTGTGGCAAGATTTCTCTCACCACAGCTTCCTTGATAGCAATTAGCGTGCCAAGTTAACGTTAACCCTTAGGTAGGCAAATCCTCAAGGGTAAAGGTTGAGACTCCATTGAACTTCTTTTCTTCAACTTTCGGACGTGTAGTTGAAGTTGGCTCAACTCTTGTAGCTTCCTGACGTTTGACTTCTGCAATCTGTTTACCAGCCTCAGCTTCTCGCAAACGACCATTGAGAATCTGAATAGCCACAAACAGATTGGCGGACAAGTCAGCAGTGACTGTGTTGCGATGATATGGAGGAAGCAAATTGAGGAAGTCCTCTCTGATTTGACGAATACTCTTTTCCCCAACTCCCTCCACATTCATCTTCTCATCAAGCAGCTTAGGGTCAGCAACCCAACCAAAACGTTTAGCTTGTTCAGTTTGAATTGCTGCGCTGTCTTGCTGCACACGTTGATTGTGTTGCTGGGCATATGCTTGCACTTGAGCACGCTGTTGTTGACCAATGTTCATGCATTGTCCAACTGCAAGACGAACTCGTTCAGCATCGTCAGAAGTGGGCTTCCGTTCTTCACCAACCTTAGGAGAACCGTCTTCGTTCCATCCAACAATTGGACGCCACTTCTCACCAGCATTGATTAGCGCCAACTGCTCTTGCCAGTAGTTAGCTTCCTTCTGCGTGAAATGTGCATCTTGCTGCATCTTATTGAATGCAGGGTCAAGAACGTAACCTTGTGGATGCTGATAGAAAGCAGCAGCCGCACCTGAATTCTCAAGTTCCTTTGTGCGTTTAAGGAGCTTGGTGGTGTATTCAAATGCCGGGTTCGACATCTGTTTCAACACTACCTGCTCTTCTGGAGTGAATCCAGTATAGTCGCGTGCAGGTGGTTCCTCAGTCTTAGCAGTTTTGGAAGGTGGCATCAAAGGCTTAACTTCGGCAGTTGTCTTAACCTCAGTCTTGATTTCTTCCTTCTTTGCCTCTGGCTTAACTTCGGTTTTTACTTCCTCAGTCTTCTCTTCTGGCTCCTTTTTCAGAGTGGTGACGCGACTTCCCTCATTAACTTCTGGCAAGTCTTCAACAGAGAAGTTAACTTTCAATTCTGCTTCTGTTGGCTTGCGTTCCTTGGCAGGAGTGAGAGTGTGCTTCGGTGCAGCAGCAACTTTAAGTTGCTCTGTTTGCACTGCAGTTTCTACCTTAGCTGGAGGGGGAGGATTATTGGAGCCTCCCGCATCACTATTCGCCTGCGGCTCTAGCAATAAACGTTTCAGTATCATATATTAGTTTCTTGATTGTTTCGATTGTTTGTAACTGAACTGCAAAGTAACGGATTTGAGCATCACTGATTGCACCATTGGATGCGTTGACGACCATCGAACGCTGGATTGCATCACCATGATTATTCAATGTTTGCAAGACCTGCTTACTCATCGGGTCCTGCAGCCACTGATGGTGGAAAGCGGTTAATTCCTTAATTCGCTCGGGGTTGGGTTGTTGCGGTTTGTGTTGCATTGTTTTGTTGAGTTGCTTGTTGCACTACTGCCTGAATTGCTGGCAAAGCTTTCTGTTGTCCTTCTGGTGAAAATAGTTGCGGAGATGCAGCCAACACTTGTAATCCTTGCATAACTTGCTGCATCATGTTCTGCTGCTGTTGTGCTTGCTGGAAGATTTGCAAATACTTTGGAGCATTGTCGGGGAACATCTTAGTCAACAAATCACTGAGAAAGGCCACATTAGCAGGAGTGTTCTGCATAACCGGCCATGCTTGCATCATTTGTGCTACCAACTTTTGTCGTTCGATTACGTCAACATCACCGGACGGTTTAATGTTGTAGCGACGCTGATACAGTGCAGCAACTTGAGGGCTGACTGGTATTAATCCTGCCAGAATGCGTGACTTGATGATGTCGAACATCCCACTATAAAGTGCGCGCAATGCATGACTAAACAGCACTACTTGCACAGTTGACAACGACTGTGATTCCTGTTGGGCCGCATTCACTTCTGTGGCAGTCTTACGTGAATCTTGGCGATTCATTGCTGCAAAATTGATTTGTGAAGTTTGGGCCTGATTGGATGTCACTAGCGACTGAATACCAGCCAACATGTCAGAACCGGGAGCTTGCAACTGAAATTGTTTGACTTTCGAATTAATCAGAATGCCAGTCTGGAAATAGATGTTCTTTTGGAGGAGGACATCAGAGTTGGGGTCGTCAACATCTTTGCTAAAATACAACCCTGCCGCTCGGCGATGAGCAGTGACGAAAGATGACAGAAGTGACGTAACGCCTTCCTGCGTATCTTGGTCAAGATAGACGCGACCTTTTAGCTGAGTTATAGTGTCGTTCTCCGAGATGATATACGGGAACAGATAGTATGGATAGTTGGTCTCGTATTCATCTTGAGTTACAGGAACACCAGTCATCGGATTAACAACTGGCTGGTTGGTCATTGGATTGACGGCCATCTTTCTGCGTCCAATGAACAAGGGACGTGGGTCACGCAACCACCCATCACACTTCTCAGGATGGCACCAAGCAACCATGACAGTCCCATTGACTCGGAACATGACCTTCTTCAAGCAGTAGAGCGACTTGTCACGACTGTCGGATGAAGAAGTATTAGCATCGGTGGGTTGCGGTGGAGCATCAGTAAGCTTCTTAGCTTGCTCAAGAGAGAAACCTTTACCACCCAGTTCTTCTGGAACGCAGAGCTTGGTGAGGATGGTAGTTTTGGAGAAATAGTAGTTGCGGCCAATGAGTTCTGCTTCCTGCAAATCTTTCGTATCAGCCACTACACCAAAGTCACACTTCTGAACAAATTCGTGGGCAAGCTCACCAGCTTTAGATTGGTCTTGCACAATCTCCATGATTCCAAACCCCGACTGCTGCATACCATCAATATTAGGAAACATCTGGAGTTGCCAACCCGTGTAACGCAACTTGGGCGTTAAGTCATGTTCAAGGATGGCAGTATCGGCAGCTGGATTATCAACATCTTCAAGAATGACTGCACGTGGCGACTGAACTACATATTGGATGTAGCTGCTCTGTTCACGGCGAATGTTGCTGTCAATGATGTGTTGGCAAACAAGCAATTCGTCAGGCTGCAATTTGCCGGATGAACGTTCTGCTTCAATGTTGATGTCGCTGTAACGCAACTTGCGCTCTACGTTCAACATTGCTCGCGCATCTTCCATGGAAGAATTCAAGTCTTTCAACTTGCCTTCCATGTCCTTGTAGTCAATCGTATTAATGTATTCGTTTCCTAATTTGTCGCTCATACTTTATAGTGTCCTTTTTCAACCAACCATTTGAAAATGCGTGCTGTTGCTCTAACATCTGCCAGAGCATCATGCGCATTACTGAAATCTTCGTTGAAGCAATACCGATATGCTTCTTGCAACTTGGGCCACTTAAACTTACCTCTCCAGCGAGGATGTGGGATTTTGCAGATGTTGGTCATAGTAAGCATCGCACAGAATGCTTTCTTGTCCCAATCAACTGATTCACAACCTATTAAGCCACATTCAATATCAATCAATTGGCGGTCAAACCACACATTGAAAGCAATGAATTTCTCAGCATTGTGAGAGAAGAATTGACGAATCACTTCTTCAATCTCAATACCGTCTTTATTACAAACTTCTGCCGTAATGTGGTGCCTTTCAGCCGCCCCAGCACTTATGTCAAATTTGTCGTTAATCTTGACGTAAGATTTGAAAGAAGCCGTCTCTTCCAGTGTCTTGTCAAGCACCACGAACCCAAGCTGCACTATCCTCGCCTGATTACGATGGTCAAGAGGTAGTGCAGGCTTGGGCAAGTCTGACGTTTCTGTGTCAAATATTAGATACATATTAAAGTAGATTGTTTAGGTTACTTTAACGTTACCGATTACTTGACACGATTCTGCTTCACTGGCTTATCACCATCGCAGCATTTAAAGTTCAGTTCGTCGGCTTTAGAAGCAATGACATTCTGCTTCTTACACTTCGGGTTGCTGCATTCGTAGGTGTTGAATTGGCCAGACGGATTCAGGAATTGCTGAGGGGCCGGAGCATCAGTCTGAACTTTGAGTTGCACACCAACAGGCGCAACATCTTGTTTCGTTACTTGTGGAGCAGGAGTGGTCGGAGTTGCCATATTATTTACTTTCAGTTATTTGTTTTCTTTGTTCATTCAATATCTTGATTTCTTCTCGAAGATACTGAAAATTCAATGACGCTGATGGGTTCAGCAGTCGCTTTTTGTCATCGCCTTGAGATGCCCAAGAGCGCACAGAGAATGCGGGGATTTGTTTGGGTGGTTCTGGCTGCTCATAGGGAGCAGCATATTCGGCCTGTTCAAGCTTAGATTTGTAGTTGCTGAATGCCAAAACTACTGAATCAGCACGGTCAGGAGAAGGGTGGCCATGTGCTCTAGCTTGCAATTTACTCTCTAGTTGGTGCTTGTTGCCCTCTGTAATTTTGTAGTAGCGAGAACCTAACTGTTGGATGGTTTTGTCATCTTTCAGGAGCCACAGTTCTTTTGTTTCAAGCAACTTCCCAAAATTGAACCACATCTCTGCACCACGATTCTTGTAGACACGTTCATCATAAGCCTTAGCTTGATTAAGCACATAGCGAATATTGGTCCATCCTTCTTCACGCAAATCATCCAATATAGGTTTACCAAGACCACCAGCATCAGCAAAGATGAGAGAATCAGGGTGGTTCAATCCCCACTTGACAAATTGGGCTTTGAGAAAGGTTTTGGTAGAGACAGTGTTGTCAAAGCGGAATGGGATAATGGCCAGCACCTTATTGCCATTGCGGACAGTTAAGCATGTTTCATCACCACCAGCTGACAAGTCTAATCCGCCAGTATTGAAACGTTCTGCTAGATGTCCTACGACATGCTGATTGACGGCTTGCCAAATGTAGGTGTATGGGATTACAACCATCTCATCTGTCGTCCCAAACTCAGCCATCACTTGCGATTTGAAAGCAGCACCATTCTCCCCACCCGGCAAGTCTCGCTTCATTTGCTCAATGTAGACGCGAGAAAGATGAGAACATTCGTAGGCAGTTACGTGATATTGAATGTAGTCGATTGGGTCAACTTGTGTTAGGTCCGTTATGCTCTTTCGATATGGACTTCTCGCACAATACTCAAAGAAATGGCCTAAAGGAAGACCGGGAGTAGAGACGTGTGCACGATGGGTGTAACCAGTGCATTTATTGAACGCAGTGTTGACTTCATCGGGAACAGTCTTCGCTTCGGACATGAATAGACCCATTTTCCTGCCGAATTCAAGAGGGTGGAATCCTTCTGCTTTTCCCGGTTCGTCGGTGGCAAAACACTCGATTGGGGAGCCTGTGGCAAGACATTCATAGTAGCGGTAGTTAATCTTCCAAATGCCGGGAGAAATCTTGGTGTTAGCAGCATTGCAGAGCATGTCAATGTATGTGCAAGTTTGGCTGTCAAGCTGTTTGCCTGAACTGCTAGTCACTACTCCACGAGCTTTAATGTAAGCCATGCAGAGCCACACGACGCAAGGAGCAATGATGTATTTGTCTTTGCCAGAACCGTTACAGGCTCTTACGAGTGATTGAAAGGGGTCATTGTCAGTGTAGTCCCGCCCAGCAAAGTCGAGCATAAACTGGATTTGCCAAGGGTGCAATTTGACAATCCCATCACGAACATTGTCATCTAGCAACGTCAGAAGTTCGACGGGGTCTCTAATGTCAAATCCATCAACTCTTGTGGGTTCTGGTGGCTTACGAAGAGTAGTAATGGGTGGCACTGACGGAGCAATGTCTGCTATTGGGCGGCTAGCAGCCGATGACAATTGACCTGTATTGACAAGGTGCTCCAACTCATCAGGATTGAGATTGTCGATGTCAATATTCACGGCGGCAACACCTTTCCATTCTCAATGAGGAGCGACTCTTTAATCTGACTGGCCGCAGCACGAACCTTACCCATTGCTTCATTGAATTGAAGGATGTTGAAGGTATGTCCACCTAGTTGCTTAGCAACATCTTTGCGCCCCTTCTTGTCGTCACGAAGGTAAGTTGCTGCCTTGAAACGAAGGTGGTCGTCTTCACTGCTGAGCATGATGTCATAGATGACTTTGTTGGCCTGCTCAAGCTGTTCATTATCGAAGTTCAGATTGTCTTCACTGTCGCTCTCGGCCCCACATGCTTTACGATATTTTGCACTACACTGCATCAGCCCTGCTTTGACCGCTACGATGTCCATTTCGCGGTCTTGAGCAATTTCTTCTGGTGTCATTCCGAGGTCTTCGAAAGCCACCTTAAGTTGGACTAGTTCGGTGCTCATTCACTAACACTGTCTTGCTGAAACTTGCTGACGTCCACAAACCGCACGCGCTGCTCACCTTCCAGCGAAAGAAAGAACATGCATGTTGGGTCCAGCTTCTTCTCGTCATCGTTATCGTTCATGCTTTATCGTTATAGCATTTTGTGTGCCAGAGGTATATTGGGGTGGGATTCTTGATTACACAATACTTATATGTGGAGTTATATGGGAGGAATATAGCAATAGAGAGGATTTGAAAATTGCTATTTGTAGAGAGAACAATAGTTGCTTCGTTCGGTTTTCGTTCTGGGGGTGTCGTCCCTATATCAAACATTAACTTTCTCGCCTTGTCCTATGTGGTGGACGGAGAACACCCCGGTCTAATCCCCGGCAACTTCGCCCATGCTCTTACTGGTTGCGGTTAGGTGCGTAGAATCTCCCTAGCTATACCGTGGATTAACCCGGTGCTAGAGTGCTAAGACAATGCCTGAAGTTCAAAACAAACCTACCGAAACCGTCAAAACTGATTGGCAACCCACGTTTGGGAATGGCGCATACCGAGGCGAAATTGAGAAGTATTTCAATGCGCTTCAGGTGCACTTTGGTATCAGTCCGAAAGCATCGTTGCACATTGCTCGCCAAGCTGCGCAGGACGTTAACAATGCCTTGAAATCCGCTTCCCGCGAATTCAAGGTTGGCAAAGCGAACAGTGATGGCAAGGGTGCCATTGCCGAAACGTGTAAGACAAAGGGTGTCACCATGACTAATCCGATGTCCATTGTTCATGCGGTGCTGTGGTTGAACGATGCTGGCAAGCATGGTATCAGCTACGGTAAAACCAAGTGGCATTTGGCGGATGGCGACAATTCGCTGGCAACGTATGTTGCGGCGGTCGAATCCGACATTGCCAATGGGAAGTTGACGGTGTAATAACCACTTATGAGCACGCCCTACTAGTCTAAACCACTAGTAGGGCTTTTCTCTTTTCCCGTCTCGCTCTTTAATGTTTGTCCCCAATACTTTGCTTTAGCAACAGCTACAGTGACACTTGGCCTCCTGAGATGCAACATCTCTAAATAGTGGCAAACATCGGTTCTTCAAACTACTTCCTCGCTATCCACCAAATTGAGTGACAGTCAATCTTCGGTGACAATCCATGAAAGTGCAGAGTAACATTAGTGGCGGTGCTATGGTAGTTGCGATGAGATAAGCGCCAACCTGAATACATGTATATTGTGGCAGCCCTCTTTCCTAGAGTGTGTCAGCCATGATGAGTTGTAGATGTAGGAGCAGACATGCCCAGATAATCGCAATGAGAGTGTGCATCACAATAAGACTGTAACTAGTAGTGGTCCTTAGAAGCATAGCGGCTCGATTCCCAGTAAGTGAAGGGTGCTCCGTGTTAATCTTGTATCCGGACAACGTAAATTGTGCAGTTCTTGCCTATTTGACCCTAAATCAATCTTGCGGCATTAATAGCCCGAGGCGATAAGAACAACCTGCATTAAGACGACTATATCATCTTTAATACATACCCCTCTAAAAAGGGCGTTATATTAAGGTTATATTAAGTTTACCGAATTTTATCGGAGGTTATATCACTTAATATAATGTATTTATATATTTATATATAGGTAGATACATAGTTAATACAATGATACAACACAACCAATATATCAATCTTGATACACCCCAGAACACTGACGTTGGTCATTCAATAATGCTCAACTTCAATGCTCAAACACCACTATGAAACGTATCGAACTCCAAATAAAAGTAGG
>ERZ724522.351-NODE-351-length-30864-cov-6.962868_pt1 | contig 30864 bp, 36 predicted proteins | sample MGYA00376055_ERZ724522 | MGnify/ENA primary metagenome ERZ724522 (study PRJEB28724, sample SAMN07190884) | wastewater metagenome | isolation source: effluent of sewage treatment plant in Hong Hong | place: Hong Kong | collected 2016-03-17 ...
TTGTTGTAAATAGGAAATATTATTAATAATATTTATAACTAAGATAATATTAATAATACATATTATGGTTAAATTCGAGAAAGTGAGTTTAATAATTTAATATATAGATATATGTTAACTCTTAAAATTCCTTATAAATCCAGTAATGAATTTAATTTATTCTTAAATAATTTAAGACGTGAATACTCTTTACTTGTTAGATATTCATATAACCGTCTGAAAGAAGGAATGTCCGAGAAAGACATAAGAGTTCTACATAAATCCTTAAATAATATAGATAACTTGGATGCTTGGACACGTCAATGTGCTATAAACGAAGCTAAACAAATATTAAATAAACACATAGAAGGTAAAGTTATTTTTGGTGGAAAGTCAAATATGGCTAGATATTTAAAGGGACTGATAAATAAGGATAAATATAAAGAAAATAGGTTATTACCACTAAACATCTTTGGCGAGATGGCTAATGATGGAAACAGAAAATTTAAACTGGACTTGTTTAATGATAAAATTATCTATAAACACTCAAGAGGGGAACATTTTGAACTCCAAATTCCTAAATTGAGAGGATCATATAAAGAATTATACAATCTTCAAGAAAATCCAAGAACTTATTCAATTAAATTAACTAATAATCATATTTTAATTTCCTTTGAAGAAGTTAAAGAAACTATAAATTTAAATGAAAAAAGATATTTAGGAATTGATTTAAACCCTGAATATATTGGAATTTCCATTAAAGAAGATGATAAAATAATCCATACAAAATTATATTCAATTAAAAAATTAACTGATAAAATAATTAATCTAAAAGTCTCAAGTTCTAATCCAAAATTTAAAACATTAAATAATAAATTAAATCATGAAGTTTTAGAAATATCAAAAGATATTTCGAATTTAAGTAAAGAATTCCAATGTAAATTTATATTTATTGAAGATCTAAGTTTTAAAGGAAATTCAAATAAGTATTCAAACAGAAAGAACAGGAATTTATGGAAGCGTGAAATATTTATAAACAATCTTCAAAAAAGATGTTCTATAAATGGACAAAAACTTTATAAAGTAAATCCAGCTTATTCAAGTTTTATTGGGAATCTCCAATTTAATTTCGATGATCCAATAAATGCTTCATTGGAAATTGGAAGGCGTGGATGGGAGTGTATAATAAGAAAGACTAAAAAATTCTACCCAGAAATAGAATTAAAAGAAGTGTTGGTAAGCCAATGGAAGGATAAGATCAACATAGATAATTTTACTTCTTGGAAAGAACTTTTTAGTTTTATAAAAAATCTGGAATTGAGATACCGGGTTTCAACAGGTGTTGTTTTTAGTGAATTTAAAACGAGCAAATCTTTGGTTGGTTATATAAATCATCAAAGTTATTTATGTGTTTAAAATTTATATCTTATTTCGGAAATATTTTCAATTTTAAAGTCTACTTGTTCCTCAATGCTTCCTAAAATTGAGTCAGACATATATCCAGCTTCTCCTTCGGAGTCTGATTTTATTAATAATTTTAATTCACAAGATACTTCATAGTATCTTTGATTTTCATTTTCTAAGACTAATTTTGTAAACTTTTTCATAGTGATGATTTTATTGCGTGAGCTTTTCTTTTTATTTTTTGACCAGCTGAGTTTATTCTTTTTTGCCAGTATTTTAAAAACTCTTTACAATCCATTTTTTTGAGAGTTGATATTGGTATCACAGGCTTAACTCTTTGTTGCTCACATTCTTTTTTATATGTGGTTACCCACATATCTTTTAGTCTATTTGCAACATCTTCTTCTATCCCTATATATGGTTCATGGGTTTTTATAACTTCAATTAGTTTATTGTAGTAATCCATATAGTCAAATTTTTCCATTATGTCTGCTGTCTTATAAATTAAGAACTCGTTGAGATCTTTTTTAGGATATTTTCTTATTAAATATCCAATTTGTTGAACGGTTGCTCTAACTTCATGATTCTCAGATAGATATAGATAATATATAATTTTAGACCAAAATTTATAGATCGAATTTGGAAATTTCCAAATATTTGGACCCCAAGTTAATGTTGTATTAAAACTTCTATTTTCAGGTCTTATTTTTTTAGACTTTATTACTCTAACATAATGTTCAAAACAATGATTTAACTCATGATGAATTATGGATCCTATATCATCTTTTAATAATTCATTTTCAGATATACTTTCAATATCAAAATCTTCATTTATTTCAATATCTATTCCTAGATTTAGGACTATACCTTGTTTAGAAACCTCTTTTATTGGATTTACGATTTTAGAATATCCTGACCAATTTATATTTCCAAAATATGATGCCGCACCACCGGTTGCTATATTTTTATTAGAATCTGGATACTTTTTTTTAAAATCTTTATTTTTTAGTTTATTAAAATTTAACATAAATTCAAATTTAACCACTGGAAATTTCGAATAGTCATTAATATTTGATGAATTTATTAACGGTCTTAAAAGTGTATAGTTTATTTCATCTACTTTTGAAAGTGTTTTTTTATCTGATATGATAAAATCTCTAAAATTATAATATGTTCTATTCTCTAATATAGAAGAAAAGACTAAAGAAGGCTGAGATATGCCTATTTTTTCTATTATAAACTCATTAAAATAAAAAATCCCCATAATAACATATATATTATTATGGGGATTTCACAATTTGAAAATTAATTTTTTAAGATACTTGAAATTTGAGACTCCTTTTGCATTACGACATACGCATTTCTCATATATTTAGTTTTTAAGATTACTTAACCATTTATTAATTTGTTTATCAGCCATTTCGACTATTTCTTGTTTAGAAAATCCTTGTTGACAAAGAATATCCATGGACATAATTAAACAATCTGTTGCCTCTAATAGAATATTTTTTTTTATTTCATCATAAGATAGAGTAGAATTTTTAAATCCTATTGATTTAAGAGCTTCTGCTGACAACTCTCCAACTTCTTCTTGAAGTTTACAGACTCTTTCTATTAGACCACCTTTTTCTAAACTTGAAACATTTGTTATAAGTTCGTAAATATAATCTAAATTTTCTGTATTATCAAAATTTTCTTCTGATACTTTAGACATATTATTTTGCTCATAATTCTCTAAAAGTTGTTGAATTATAAGTATATCGTTAGTTTGATCTTCGTCAAGATTTACACCATATAGACTATCTAAATAGTTGGTGAATTTTATATAGTCATCTTTTGTTTTAATAGGATGAATTTTCATAAATAGAATTTAAAAAGTAAATATATACAATAAAATTGAAACTTATATATGAAGTACATTAAAAAGTTTGAAAGTTTTAGAATGGCTGAACCAGCTACTAAACCTGCTCCTACGACAACTCCTGCTCCTACGACAACTCCTGCTCCTACGACAACTCCTACTCCAACAGAGAGACCGAGTCGTCCAAGTCCAATTAGAAGAGATAGACCATCTGTTTCTCCTGATCCATTAGCTAAGAAAAAGGCTACTGAGGAAGCTATATCAAATCGATTTATTGAATTAGCAGATGCTAAAGGAATTGATATTAAAAAATACTATAATTAATATGAAGAATTTTTCCGATTTTTTAAATGAGGCTAAAATTAGAGGAACTAAAGGAATTCCGACTTCATACATTTCAGATGTTGATAGAAGATCTAGGCAAGAAATGGGTGGAGGTAGAGCAAATCCACAAGAAATTATGATGCTTTTAGGAAGAGTGACTGAACTAACTATTGGTGATGTTGCTAATCCGGGAAACTTTTTTATGGGTAGATTAAGTCAACAGGAGAGACTTAGAGTTAGACAGAGATTTAGTGAACTTGAGCAGTTAGCTGAACAAGTTATTAGAAGTAATTATGGTTCGATACTTGACAATGTAGATTTAGATATAAAGTTAGTTCAACCAGGACAGGTTGGAGAATTTTTAGAAGAAAATTCGGAAAGAAGACTTACGGCTAAACCAGAAGTTGAAAAAGAAAAAGAGTCTGATATAAAAAGAAAAGGTGAACAGGTTAAAAGACAACAACCTCAAGACCAAGAAAAGCCTCAAAGACCAGAAATGACTCAACAAGATGTTGAAAAAGTTAAATCAGGTATTGATAGACAAAAAATTGCCAACTTAATTACACAAGGTGAGGCTAAGAATACTAAAAAACTTTTACACACAGAAGAAGTTAAAGACGGTCTTGATAGAATTTTCGGAAGACAAAAGGCTAGACAAATATTTGACCTTTGGGATCAAATTACAAAAATGGCTGATAAGTTAGATTGGGAAATTCCAATTGATCATAAATCACAAATGATGGAGGATCATCCTCAAGGTATAGCAGGAGCTTGTGCTTGTGAATGGCCTGATGCTCCTGAAGCATCTGATGATGAAAAAGACTCAATTAAAAACTCAATTGAGAATGGTGAAGATCCTATTGAGAATAACTCAGAAGAAATAGAATCTTTATTATCACAAGGTAATCCAAAAATTAAAGCAGTTGGTGTAGATTTTCCGATGTTGTTACATGAATCAATTAAAGGAATTTATCAAATGATAATGGCTATTGCTATTCCAGAAGATCCAACAATTGCAACTTTAGTAAAACTTGGTACATCCTCGTTTGAAGATGAAGCTGAAGATTTTAGATATGGCCCATATATCGCAGCTGATATAAGAGATTTTATCTTTAAAAATCCAAAATCTACTGAATATCCTAATATTAGAGAGTTTGTTAATGGTAAAATTATGGAATTACCTGATGAGGAATTTTTCTCACTTATCGAGAAGATTTTAATTTCTAAAGTTGAGAATAGAGAAAATCCAGAGGCTAGAAAAATTGTTGATGATATGATTGATGATTGTGTTAAAATGTTGAAAGATTTTGATTATCAACAAGCAATGCCAAAAGAACAAGAGCCAGAAATTGAAACTCCTCAGGGTGGTGAAGAAGAAATGTCAGATATTGATAAGTTGATATCACAAGCTAATAAACCAGATCAAGAAGGTGAGAGACTTATGACCAAGTCAGAACTTCAAGAGGCAATTGATGATGCTTTGGATAGAGGTGATATGGACGAAGTTAAGCGACTTGGTGCTGAATTAAGTAAGAGATTTCCAAATTAAAAATAAAAACAAATAAGAAATATGTTGCTACGTTATTCTGATTTTAGATTAAATGAAAATATAGCAGGTGCTAAAAAAATACTTAAAGACACATTTACCTTAAATAGAGCTGTGTCAGAAGTTGGTCCTTATAAGACTGATAGATCTGGTATGTTCTTAATGGACAAGAGTGATGCTCCTGTTAATTTTAATGATTTGCCTGAAGAAATAAAAGCTGAAGCTAGAAAAAAACTTAGAGAGATTAAGTTATCCGAAGAAGAAGTTAGACAGGTTGAAAGACATCCGGAGTTTCAAAAGATCCGTGAGATGTTAGGAGATAAATTAGGATGGGCGGCATTATTCACTTATTTACATTTTAAAGAAAGAACATCAGTTGAAGAATTAAAGAGTATCTTCGATGACATGGTTAAATACGGTGACTTGATTAATAAATTAAGAAGACCTGTTTCAAATTTTATTGACCCAAATATTCCTAATAACGCTGAGCAACTTATAGATGATTTGGAAGATATTAAGAGATATAGAAAGCTTAAGAAGTTTATCGATGAGTTTAACAGAGAACTAAAGGCTGATTATGCAAATTCTCCTAAATATTTTAAAGATAGATTAATGGACATTGCCACAGCTTTTGATGATCTTGGTAAAGATAGTAGAACCGGAAAAATAGATCCAGAATTACAAAGATCAATTCAAAAAAGATTCTTTGATAAAATCGGTAGATATAAAACGGTTAGAGAACTTACAGCTGGTGCTGAAAGTTTCTTAAAAGCAGAAGCAAATGCTGGTGTAGCTAATTTTTATAGAGCGATTGATAAGTGTAATCAAAAATATGGTGATTATGGTGTTAAAGTTTTATATGATGAAGGTGGGCTTTTAATTATGGAAGTTAAATCATTTGCGGCATGTAAAGATTTATTCTCAAATACATCTTGGTGTATTGCACAATATCTTGGTCAGTGGGATAGCTATGTTGGTGGAGAAAATGTATTCAACAAACAATATTCAATATTAAACTTTAACTTACCACCATCTGATAATAAATCAATTATTGGTATTACAATTGCTCCTAAGCAACAAGTAAGAGCTTGTCACTTAAAGAATGATGCTAATGCATCTAGTAGTTTTCAAAACATATTTAATGACTTTGAAAAATCATTAGGATTAGAAAAGGGATTTATTTGGTCCGGATTAGTACCAATGTCTGATAAAGAAATTGAAGAAAAGAAAAGAAGAATTGTTGCAAATAGAGAGGTTGTTAAGAAAGGTCTTCCTTTAGCACAACTTAAAAAATATATTGTTGAAGACGGTGCTGATGTAAATGCTGGAAACGGCGCGGCACTTGATAACGCGGTTGCAGAAGATGACTTGGAAAAAGTAGATTTCTTACTTGACTATGGAGCATCGGCTAATTTAAGAAGTAGACAAGAAGCAACCGTAAACAAGGTTAAATCATTTGAAATACTTGTTAGACTTATTAGAAAAGGAGCAGAAATCACACCACAGGTATTTAAATCACTTGTTGAGGATGAAAATGCGGTTAAGTTCTGTCTTGATAATGGACTTGATCCAAACTTTAATGATAATATGCCACTTAGAATTGCTATTAAAAATGGTAGTCTAAATCTTGTTAAAATGCTTGAAGATTATAATGTAAATAGTGATAATAAGAGACAAATGAATACTAAACATGCCGCTGAATATCAACACTGGGATATCTTAGAATACTTTATTGCTAAAGGTGGTGCTTATGTGGAAGGATTTGATGGTGTATTAAAGTGGGTTGGTCACACTCAAAAGATAACACCAGTAGAGAAAAAGATTGAGGCTCTCACTAGATTACAAGGATATATAGACTCTGGGAAAGTTAAAGTTTCAGAAAGAGGATATAAGATCGGTACAAATAGAGATGCTACTTTAGAAGAAGTAATTGAAAAATTTGGTAGTGTTAAAAATTGGGTTATATCATCTCATCCTGATTTAGCAAAGGCAGCTAAGTAATTAGTCCACTCACTGAGTGTGTTTTTTATTTTAATATATATCACATATTATGAGAATAATTAAATTCAACGAATCATTAAGTAAAGAAGAAATAGATGACCTACTTTTAGACTTAAAGGACTCTGGATATGAAGTTGAGTCCGATATATATGGTGGATTTGTCACTATAACTGGTAAAATATTCGAAACAGACAGAATTCAATTCATGAAAGATGTTATTGAACTAAATAGTAGAATGGTTTCAATTGGTTATGAATACCTAAATGATAAGTTGCATGTTTATATGGGTAAATTAAATGGAGATCACTATTGCCAATTTATGTTGAAATTTAAAGATATAGAAGTATCAACTAATAAAGATGTAAATTCATTTGAAGAGTTTAAAGAATATGTTGAGAAAGTATTAGATCTTAAATTCTATGAATGGGACACTGAAGTTTTTATTCCTGACTTAGAAGTTGGTAGATCATCCGTAAGTATAAAATTAGATATAAATAAGGAAAAGGGTAAATTTTTTATAGTATTTGAAAAAGGTGGATTAAGTAATATTCAATCAAATATTGATATATCAGATGTGGTAATGACTGATGATGAATGGCAAGCAGTAAACTTATGGTCAGCTATAGAGTCAGAGAAAGAAAGATTATTAGATCCTGAACTACAAAAAAGAGCTAAATCTAAAGTATTCGGATTCAATAAAAGAGGAATTGAGGTGGTAGAAAAATGTGTTAACGCGATTAATCGTTAATTTTCACATCTTCAGAAAGAAAAAAGTAAAAAGAAAGAAAAACGCCTAAAAAAGTCATACAAACAAGATCCAGATGGAATGTATCCAAGAGATGACGAAAGGCATGATGAGCCAAGTACAGGTGGGTGGCAAGATGGAATGGGAGTACCACCTTGGATGGAAAACTAAATAGGTAAATTATAAAGTATTTTAAAAATATTATCTGAATACGAAATTCGTATAAGCCTTATCTTATTTTTACTACAATAGTCATCTTTTATTCTATCGTTAATTTTTCTCTTCTCAAACTCAATATCCCCACCAAAAATATCCATAGACTCGAAATGCTGCTTACCATCATATTCAATACATAAATTGTGATCCGGTAAGTAAAAATCAAATTTTAGTGAGTTGATATTCTTACAATCATCAAATTTGAACTCTCTATGGTAATTTATTGATTTATTGTCAAGATAAACAGAAATTTCTTTTTCTCCCTTGGATTCATTACAAGAAGGACAACCCTCACCTCTTAAATGTTGTTTAGGTCTCTGATTAAAATATCCATGAATGCTACATTTTATCTTAACTTTAGAGGAAGTATTAGTATATTTTACCTCATCATAATCATACTTATTATTGTGAATTTTTTTAGCCGAAAATATAAAATCGTCCAATTTCTTTCTACGCAAATCATCCGCACATCTTTTACAACCACTACCATCAATATGTGAACTAATTCTTTGTGTGAATTCACCATGTGTCGGGCAAATAACTTTTATTAATGAGAGACTTTCTAAATTATCAATCATTTTATATTGATACTTATTACCATGTATTTCTTTAGCATCCTTGATGAAAAAATCAATATTTTTATATTGACCATTACAATAAAAGCAACCGTTTTTACCATAAAGAAAAGTACTTGGTATTATTTCAAACTCTCCATGTTCCTTACAAACAATCTTAACAGAAGTATTAACATTGACATACTCAACAAAACTATAATCATATAAATCACCATAAATTAATTTAGATTTTTCTAAAAATGTCTCTAAATCATTTTTTCTAGCACATTTGAAACAACCATGACCACTCAAATGTACATTCGGAGTTTGTAAAAATATCCCATGTTTTTTACAAATAATTTTAACTTTTAATTTATCAGTTTTGTAATCAACAAGTGAGTAATCATAATTATTATCGTGTTTTAGTTTTGCCCTTTGAATAAATTCTTCTGTTGTGAGTTTGTTATTACCATAACATTTATGGCATCCTGATTTTGATTCTATATGATTTATAGGCAATTGCTCAAAAGTACCATGTTTTTTACAAACAATTTTAACCTTGGTTTTATTGTTTTTATAATCAACCAAAGAATAGTCATATTCATCGGCATGAATATTTTTAGCTCTTTCAATGAAGGTTTTAGTATCTAATCGTTTTCCCATATTCTATATATTAGAAAGTGTTGTTCCCCAAGAATACTATTTATCCTTTTGCTTGATTTCAACTTTTTTAATAGAATCTAAAAACCACTGTGGAAAAAGATGTCCAGAATATCTTAAAAGATCACCAAAATTTGAATCAATTATTATAGTATCAGCGTAATCATCTACTGAACGAATTGGACGTCCAGCCATCTGACAAACTGATCCAACGGTTCGCCAACTGTACCAATCAGGATTCATTTTTTGCCTTAATTTGTTCTTTTGTGATGCCAAACTCGGATAAGGAACTTTAGCAATAACTTGAAATCTTGCTTTATCATCATCGAATGAGACTCCAACTGATAAACTCGGACTTACTATAACCGTTGGCTTATCAGTATCAAAATGCTCTTGAAGAACCTCATCTTTATTTGATGAATCATGATAAACCAATCGAGGATCTTTTATATCGCGAGAAATCCAACTAGCTAATTCAAAAGAATTAGTGTGTATAATACCTTTTTTATCTGAATATTTATTCAATATTTTATGAATAAACGGAATATAATTTTTAAAAGTATCATCTTTTGATTTATATGACATCTTACCAAGTGGCATATAATAAACTGGTCGGTTCTTAACCGGAAATGGTGACTCTATTGAGTAGTAAATAGCCTTTTCAACATCCAACCCATTTAATTGACAGAAAAGATTTTTATCAAGAATTGTTCCCGACATTAAAAATACCATATCATATTTTGAAAAAACATATTTATCTAAATAATCAAATGCCCAGATTGGTTCTAATGATAATTCTTTTTGCTTAGTCTTTTCATTATAGTTTGATTCAAGTACCCAATTATTAGGATTAGCATTATATTCTTTTAAAAAGATTTCAATCTTTGACTGATATTGTTGAAGATCAGTTACAATTTGCATCAATTTTATATCAGAGTTTTTACCACCCAATACTTTATTAACAGCATTTTCTCGTTTAACTGACTTTACTGTTCTTTTTGTTTGGCCCATCGACCTTTCTACTTCTGAAATTGTAGTCGCAATTTCTCCTTGAAGTCCTTTAAGAAACTCAATATAACCCGAAATAGAAGAAACTTTCTTTAAGTCTCTAATAATTTGATCTTCATTTGAGAATTTTAATCTCTTAACAACCGTTTCAGTTATTTTAATTGATATAAAATCAGACATCACATCATCGAAATCATGTGCTTCATCAACTATCAAAACATTACCACCACGATTATCCATCATTTTAGTCATATATAGTTGAAACAATATGTACAGGTAGAAATTAGTAAGAGACATTCTACCCGATACAAAGCCTTCTCGTGCAGCTGAGTGTGGACAAAACTCACAGTTCGTTTTATTAAGCCTGTTAAATTCATTACCTTGAGCACAAGAGCAAGAATATTGAGTACACTCATAATTCTCCTTACCTTTCAAATCATTAATAGATTCATATGTTTCTACATATTGATCTTGAAGTATCTTACTATTTGTAATAACATCAAATTTGGCATTACCATTTACGGTTTTTAGATACCAATCAGCTATCATAAGAGCAAGATGTGACTTACCAGTACCAACAGGTAGATTTAGAAGAAAAAACTTATTTTCTTTATTTTTTTTGTATTCGGAGTCAATAAAGTCCAGACATTCTCTTTGTTCTTTACGAGGTTGATATTTGAGTAAATCTCTTTTCAATGACATTACTAATTATATTATTTTTGAAGACATAAGATGATAAATATACGAAAATTATCAATAGATTAAATACTTATTCAAGTTCGGCTTCTAATTTAACTTTTTCAAATTTAAAATACTTAACCTATCTATATCATTGTAATTCTGATTCTAATCGCTTAATCTCATCCATGACTGCTTTGTATTCTTCTTTTTTATTCATCATAATTTTTTTATTACGCTTTCTTTCATTATATACATCTTCTAACATTTGAAGAGTTGGTGAATTCCTTTTTTCAAAAACGACTCCATTGACACACACAACATGGTTATTGGGTTCGATCTTTATTCTTTTGTTACCATTAAAACAATAATCATCCTCTTCTTTTGTTTTCACACCAACAAAGGTTTCTGGTGCGATAAAGAATTGAGCTTGAGTTCGTGGATAAAGTGATGCGAAGTCATAAATAACACACCATTTATTCATTCCTACAACTGGATCTTTAACCCATCCACCTGTGATTCCAGACTCTCCACCTCTCACAGCATTCTCATCTTTAAAGAGGATAATATTTTCCATATCTCGGAACCTATTTCTAAGAACACCTTCTGTGATAGCAAGAGATCCAAGTGCATTATTCATCTGAGATACAATATCCACAACACGAATTCTAGCAAGGGCAGAAATAGCGAAAATAATAGAAATATAATTTCGGGCCTCATGAATTTTTTGAACCAAAACGGAGTCAACAGCATTGTAGTACATAAAAGTCTCAAAATCATCTTCATAAAGCTTTTGCAGTGATCCAGTATATTTAATTTTATCTACTCCAACGAGTTTATTTGAAACGAAATCTAATGAGGAACTCTCTTTTACTTTAATAGAGGTATCACAAATTTCATATAATTGCATGTAGTCAAAAACCATTCTATGAGCAGGAACTTCATACTCAGTAGACCAAACTTTATTCATTCGTTTTGTGAAAGAAGATATAGATGGATCAATTTTAATTTCTTTACCATTTATCCATTTACTAATTTTTCTTGATCGATTTACTAAATACAACCAGTCATAGTTTAAGAAGTTCCATCCAGTTATTAGCGGCATTTTTGGAATCATATTATTAAAGAATGAATATAACATGTCAAATTCATCATCGTATTTGATGTATTTGAATTTATAATTTGATCCAAATTTCTCAAAATATTTATTCGTATTTGTTATAATACGATCTTGCATATCTTGTGGCATTTCTTTTAGTCCAAGAAGTATGATCTTATCATCATAAACTATAGATATAGATAATACTTGAGTTGCGGCCCCCTCTTTAATTACATTTCCATTCACATCTTTTATATCAGCAGCTTCGGGGAACCCGTCTTTTATCTCAGTTTCTATATCTATAAAATATATTTTAGGAAGATTAAATTCAAAAATTTCTTCTTTTTCTTTTTCTGGAAGTGAATCCAGAAATTCATAAACAGCATATCTATCTGGATGATTAACTTCAACTTGTTTAACATGCTTTCCATCCCAAGACTTATAATCAGGATGTCTTTGTGTATCATTATCTTCACAAGTTACATATTTTAGAGGATTTTGCCAGTCATAATATTTTAATTTAATATTTCCTGTCTTATCAACATAACTAACAACCAACTTTCTTGTGTTTATTAAATATTGAGTATCTATAAGCAAATTTAATGTTATTTTTAAATTATATAGTTTTAAGCCGAATAGTTTTTATATATAAAATAAATAATTAATTGATATGGATACCGAAAATATAGAGTTCTATAAATTTTCTGAAATAGGTATAAAAAATAGAAATTTAAAATTATGGGAAGATATTTCAAATTACACAAATGAGAATATTAACTTTAAAGAAAAATTCTATCTATATGAAAATTCTCTTATATCCACACCTATATGTGAATGTGGTTCAAAATTGAAATTCATAGACATGAAAAATGGATATAGACAATTTTGTAGTAAAAAATGTATGTTTAATAGTTCTAAAATAAAAGAAAAACGAAAAGAAACAAATATTAACAAGTATGGTGTTGATAATCCATCTAAATCCTCAGTAATAAAGAATAAAGTTAAAGACACCAATAATAAAAAATTTGGAAAGGATTGGGCAACCCAAAATGATTCTATAAAAAATAAAATATCAAAAACAAATATTGAAAGATATGGGGTTGATAATCCATCCAAGTTAAAAGAAATTAGAGAAAAAGCTGAAAATACCATGATAGAAAAGTATGGTGTTAAATATGCAATGCAATCTGATGAGGTGAGAAAATATTTAAATGAGTATTTTTTAAATAAATACGGAGTTGATAATCCATCTAAGTTAAAAGAAATTAGAGAGAAGGCTGAAAATACTATGATAGAAAAGTATGGAGTTAAATATGCTCTTCAGAATGAAGATTTTAAAAAAAAACTAAAAGAAACTAACTTTGAAAGATACGGAGTTGAATATCCTATTCAAAGTATTGAGATAATCGAAAAGTTTAAAAATACTAACCTTAATAAATACGGCGTTGACAATCCATCAAAATCTGAAGAGATAAAACTCAAAATTAAAAAAACAATTTTAGAAAAATATAATACTTTAAATTTAAATAGTATATCGGAAATATCTGACAAAATTAAAAATAAAAACATAATAAAATATGGAAGGACGCATATAAGTAAGAGTGAAGAATATAGAATCAAATTTAAAATAACAAATGATATAAACTATCTTACTTATACTAACAATGGTATATCGTTATTTAGATGTGATTGTAATAAACATCATGAATTTGAAATTCACATTGATAATTATATAAGAAGAAAGGAATCAAATATACCATTATGTACTATATGCTATCCCATAAATGAATTAAAAAGTATTAAAGAAAAAGAATTCATTAATTTTGTAAAATTAAATTACAAAGGTGAGGTTTTAGAATCATATAGAGATGAATTAGAGATTGACTTATATCTACCAGATTTAAAATTAGGTTTTGAATTTAATGGATTATACTGGCACTCTGAAGAGTATAAAGAAAATAATTACCATTTAAACAAGACAAATTTTTTTGATCAGAAGGGTATAAGGATTATTCATATTTGGGAAGATGATTGGGATCTTAAAAGAAAAATTATAGAATCACAGATAAAAAACTTGCTAAAACTAAACACTGAAAAAATATTTGCAAGAAATTGCCAGGTAAAAGAGATTGATAATATTAAATTAATTAGAGAGTTTTTAAATTTAAACCATATACAAGGATTTTGTAACAGTTTAGTAAAATTAGGATTATTTTATGAAAATGAACTAGTTTCAATTATGCTGTTTGATCAATATGAAGGTAGGAAAAAAATGGCAAATAACAATTGGAACTTATCAAGATTTTGCAACAAAATAAACGTAACAGTTATAGGAGGAGCATCTAAATTATTAAATTATTTTATAAAAAAATATAACCCTGAAAGAATAATAAGCTATGCTGATAAAGACTGGTCAGGTGGTTTTTTATATTATAAATTAGGATTTTCCAAAATTCGAGAAACTAAACCGGACTATAAATATATTGTTAATAGCAAAAGATTACACAAATCTAATTTTAAAAAATCCAATTTAGGAATAAAGGATGATTCAATAACTGAAAAGCAATACACAAAATGTATTGGAATTAATAGAATTTACGATTGTGGAAAAATTAAATTCGAATTAAAAATATAATAAATACATATATGTATGTCATTTCAAAATTTGAAAGTTTTTCCAATCAACCAGACATAGAAGAAATAAAAGATATCTTTCAAGAATTGGTTGATAAGTGGAACATGGTTCTTAACTCAACAGATAGTAAAGAAATACGCCACTCTTTTTGGATCGATGGATATTTAAAAGTATTTATGAAATTAATAAACGTCGCAGAAGAAATCAAAGATAAAGATAATGTTTATTTCATAATATCAATATACTTATCAGGTCCAAATGATTTCTACACAACACTATATGAATTTAATAATGATTGCGAAGACTTATTAAAAAGATTTCAATCTGAATTTAATTGCGAGTTACTAACAGCATACGGAAATCCGTATCTTCAATCTAAAGGAATTACAACTTCACAATTCCTTTTTATTTTTAGAAATTAGAATTCACAATCAATATACTCTAAAGATTGACCAGATCTTTCATTTTTAAAAACCAATTCATCTCTTCTATAAACTTGATATTCAAAATGTTTTGATATTTTAAATAGTGTTCTTATAAAAGGAATATGTTCACCATTTTGAATTTCCTCCTCATCAATCATAAGTATCACAACTTTAGGATCATCTTCACTAATTGTCTGTATTTGATTATCACCATTATCCTTAAATGAATTTATCTTACCAAAACACATGAATTTAGATTTAAGTTGCTCACCGGATTTAGTATAGGTAATAGTGAAATCATCACCTTCTTTTACATCTTTAAGTTCTTCTTTTAAGAAAACTCTTAACCAAATATAGACTTTTTGTTTTTCAACTTCTTGAATAACAGCGTCAGAAATATCATTAGTTAAATCAGTTCTATCTATTTTTTTAATTTGTTCTACTAGTTGTTCATATAAATCGTTCATAACTTTTTTATTATTTTTTAATTACTCAATGGAGCCTTAATTGTAGGATGTGATTGGTAATTTTCTACTTTAAAATTATCATTAGAATATAGTGGTAAGCAATCACCTTCTCTAAATTTAACATCATTTTCTATTTTTAATTTAGGTAGTTCATAAGGCTTTCTAATAATCTGCTCTTTTGCTTGATCAATATGGTTACTATAAAGATGTACATCACCCAAGTTTCCAATCAATTCATCAGGTACCATGTTTACTTCTTTGGCAATGATTTCAAGTAGCAATCCATAAGAAGCAATGTTGAATGGTAAACCTAAAAATGTATCTACACTTCGTTGATTCCACATTAGAGAGATTGATCTGGCTGGTATAACATCCAAACATTCCATAACAAACTCACCTCTACCATCTTGTTGGTTTTGCCACAATTGCATTCTTTCATCTTCGCTCAATTCTCTTGTATAAACTTGAAATCCATAATGACAAGGTGGGAGCACCATTTGGTCTATTTCACCTACATTCCAAGCATTAACCATTAGTCGTCTTGAGTCTGGGTTGGTTTTGAGGTCGTTGATTAGGTTTGCAATTTGGTCTATATACTCAAATCCCTCAACCCTAAATGAAGAGTTATATAACGCATCATATTCTTCCCAATAACCAAAATTATTCCATTTTCTCCATTGTTTACCATACACAGGTCCTAAATCACCCCACTTCTTAGCAAACTCATCATCTGTTTTTATTTTGTTGATGAATTCTTCTTGTGTTAACCTTTCTAGTATCGGATAACCACTTGATGAATCTGTTTTTCCTTTCCAAACCATACAATGTCTCATAGGGTCTGAATCTGAACCAGCAACATATTGTTCGGGTGTGTTTTTCTCATAGTTCTTATAAGCATCACCCCCCCAAATATGACAATCATTATCAACAAGATATTTGATATTGGTGTCTCCTCTTAAAAACCATAATAATTCAGTTATAATTCCCTTCATATACATCTTCTTGGTTGTTAGAAGTGGAAATCCCTCTGACATTTTGTGTCTGATTTGTCTACCAAATACTGATATTGTTCCTGTACCAGTACGGTCTTTCTTCTCTATACCATTATCAAGTATATCTTGGAGTAGTAACTGATATTGTCTATCTAGATTGTTCATTAATATTTTTTATTTTTTCTAAAATCTTATCAATTTTATTTCTCTTTTTATCACTGCCAAATAAATTTTTCATAATTTCCGCATCAATTGATTTAGCCAATTCAGCTGCTAAAAGTGACGATAACTCATCTTGGATATCAAGACCGTAACTATTTAAATCACTTATATCTTGTTTATTAGTTTGACCCTTCATTCTTAATTTTAATTTCTTTTGAGATTTTAATCTCTCTTTCAAGTTCATCATGGTATAGAAGTTCTCTACCATATTTAGCAAATCTTTCAGAGTATCTCATATTCTAGTTGTTACTAGATCCATTTTCTAATTCCTCCCAAATCCATTTATACGTTTTTTTGTTTACTATTTCGGAAATACAACTTACAGAAAGTCCAAACATCTTACTCAATTCGGAATAACTTTTTTGTCGAGTTTTTGACAAATGTAAAATCATCAACACTTGCTCTTTTGTAAGAGCTGCATTGTGTTTAGATAACTTATCTCTTTTTTCACGGGTAATAGAGGATTCTTTAATTTCTACATTCGTACGTCTCAAGTTATTTTTGTGTTCCTCTGTAAACTCACGTCCTATAAGAGCGTTTCTAATTTTCATCTTTGTTTCATCACTATGATTTCTACCCATATTTGGGGATATGTTTTTTTTATAAAAAAGTTTTAATCCTTGACTTATTCCATCTTTATTTTTATCACTTAATGGAATTCCTTTACGAAGATCCTTCTTACCTTTACTTATGTTTTTTTTTCCATTCTTCAATTTGAATTTCACTCAAAAATTCTCTGATATCACCACCCTGACCACCTTCTCTTATATTGTAGAAATTTCGACTATTTACAGCGTCAAAAAAATCTATCCAATACTTCTCAGCAATAAGTAATTCTTCCTTTGTACTACAAATCTGTAAAATCTCCTTTTTAAAGTTATCACGTCCATATTTTTTGATCGCCTTCTTAATAAGGACACCGGATCCTAAATAATTTGGACAATTCAAAGAGTCCATTCCAATATATTTTTTATCATTCAACAAATTTGTGACCAAATAAATTATCATAATCTATTTTTTTATTATTATATATAAAAAATAGATTTCCTCCGAACAGGTTATTTAATAATTTTCCATTTTCTGTTTATCCAAACATTTCTCGTTCCAAACTTTTGCCTAACGCATATCTCTTTTCCACCATAAAAACAAATCCGATCATCTATTCGACTTTTATAAATAGGATTAGACCAGTTAATTAACTCACCACCACCGAATTCATAAGATTGAATGATGCAAGTATAAACCATTTCAAATAATTTATTTAAATCCTGAATGGAAAAATTTTTTAAACTTAAAAAAGGATTTATATCTAATCGACCAACAATCTCAGCTACTAAATAGTTGTTTACCGTAAAAATCAGCATTTACATTAAACTGATCGTAATTAGAATCAATAGGATTATTGCCCTTTTCAACATGAAAGAGTTTTTTAAATCTAAAATTTTTAGAATTCTGATTTATAAAGCTTCTGGCATAATTAAAAATTAATACAAAAAGATGAGCTAATTGTTTAATATATATTTGTATGAAATATCTTAAAAAAATAAATCTAAATGAGTCTAAATATGAAGATATTTTGGACATCTTAGACATTTTAACAGATTTAAAGGATGATAATATGGTGGAAGAATCAAAATTTATAATGATTCACATTAATAATAAATTAGAATTGGAAGTATCTATGGTTAGGAATCATTTTAAAACTGAAAATAATATAGAAAGTCTTCAACAGACATCAAAATTACTTAATGAAATAAGTCATGCTTTAATTAGAATTAGTCAGATATCTGATATTAGTTTTTCTTTTTCAGGAGATAATTTAACTATTTTCTTTGACTATAATAAAAATGTTAAAAAATTCTTATCAAAGGTAAACGAAGGTAAATATGAAATAAACAACATAAGAGATTATTTAGACGAACCATTAAGATTAGAACTGTTTAGACTGCCAAATGATATTAGAGATGAATTAGATCAAAGTAGTTCCTTTATAATAAATAATGACTTGTCTTGTAGATTTATAACTCATGTATCAAGTTGGAATCAAATCGGTTGGGTAAACAATGATCCAAAACTACAAGAGGCAATAGTAAAAGAAGTTAGTCAGTATGGATTTGAATTTGTTAAAAAATGGCATGATGAATCATGGGGAGTGGAACCATACGGTCAAGTATTATGGTTTGAATTTTATATAAAGTCAGTAATCTAATCTCCGTGAATTAGACAATTCGGATTTATATAACGATGTCCAGTGCCATAAACATCTTGATTATCCATTTTAGGACAATCACACTTAGGGAGCTCCCAGAATCTATGATAAGAAGAATCTTCTTTAAATTTCCAAAGTCGTTGTAATTGAAAGTCAATTTGAGTGACGATCTGTGATAAATACCTTAAATCTTCTTTAGATGTGGAAATATTCATCAGGGTGATGTAGCAATTTCTCACCCTGTGAAGTTTATAAATTTTATCAACCTCTTCTTGTTTAAGATCTTGATTAGATATCAATCTTGCATTAAGAAGAGGAAGTTGTACTCCAAATCTATTAGACATATAATTTTTGAATGGGTAATATTTTTTAATATATAAATATATGAAAAAATGTAATAAATGCAATATTGAAAAAAATTTTTCTCAATTTCATAAGAAAAAATCGTAATAAAATTAAATCATTACACAAATCTACAACCACTTTGTAGTAAAATAAATCGAGATATAAAAAGTGACTCATTAATCTATTGATTAAATCTTTCAAAACATCTCCAAGCATACAAAGAATGTAAATAATTTTTATTATTAGCATATCCAATAGTCAAGTGAAGTCCAAAATATGGATCTCTTGGTAATCCAATCGCCTCTCGAATACTTTCAGCATCTGGGCAATGAACTCTCAACCACCAGTGAAGACCAGAGCTTCTTGGTTCGGTATTAATAAAAAAATCAATTTCTTTACCGTTAAAGATATTTGAGGCTTGATCAAAAATTGATTTTTCGAGTTTATCAGAAATAAATGTGACGTGTGATCCTCTAAGATTTTTATTCAATTCAAGATTAAATCTCTTTTTTAAGAACCAAGCATAGTATCGATCCATATCGCAACCGGTCTTTATAAGAGCGGTTCTCTTCCAAGAAGACTGACTCTTATGTTTACGAGTTACATCTTCCGGTTCAAAATCTAATATACCCTTTACTCTGATTAACATATTACAAATATATTAAAATTTAAAGTAATATCAAAGTACCTTATTTGATTTTTTTATATTATCTCTAGACCAAAGTGCCTGTAAGTTTGTCAATGCATTAACTATTGAAATACTCTCATCTTTAGAAAAAATAGAAAGTGGTATTATATGATCAATATGCCATTCTCCATAATTTTCCCAAGTCATTCCTTCTTGAAATGTCTCCTCTATGATTTTTAATTATATAAAAAGTTTAAAAAATAAAGGATGGAAGGAACACTTTTTAATATATAATAATGTCTGGGTTAAGGAACTAATCTCGGACGTTAAACAAAAAGACGGTGAGGCATTCTCGTTGGAGAAGTCTATGAAACGTCAAACACATAAATCTTTAGTTTATGTGTGGTTCATATATAAAAACAAAAATTCAACGCATGATTGAAACGAAAAAAAATGTTCTAACAGAAGAAGAACAACTTTTACTTAGAGAAAAGTTCATCAGTGAATATGCGAAAAAGAAAGGATGGAATCCTAAAGATCTAACATCAACACAAATGTTAGAAATCGCAACTCAACGTGAATACAAAAATCCTGGTTTACTTTTAGGTTAAAAAATACCCTCAAATGAGGGTATTTTTATTTATCTCAGAGTTTTTAGAATGTTCATATCTGAAATTGGAATCTGTGTTAATTCATCAATCACATGAATTAATTCATCTCTTTCACCCAAATAGTCAACCCACTCACCATAATCAATATAGCAAGATTTACCATCCCAGTTTATAGTTTTGAAGTCTGTATATGATCCACTATTTCTAACCCACTCTAAGATATAAGCCTTCTCCTGAATAAGTCTAGAAGGAGTAAGAGTGACCAAATATTCGGTATATCCTACCCACACTTTTAATTTGGCAGACTTTCTCGTATCTTGTTCAAATTCAAAGTAATAATCATCTGTTGGTCCCTCATAATAATATTTTTTATAAATTTTAGGATCTCTAACACAAGGAAGTTCTTCCCAATTAACATTTATTACTGCATCACATAGATTTTTAAGATATAAAATATCTTGGTATTCATTCACCGTGTGTTCCTTGAAATATCCAACAGAAATATTTGTACACTCAGGTATTTGACTCATAAAAGAAGCCGAATCTGTTACAATACCCGTTGAATCCGGAGCAAATTCTAAAAGACCTTTAGATAGTTCAGATGATAGTTTATCGGCAAACTCTTTTGAACAACAACAACATCTTAATTGGTGAGTAATAACAGAACCATATCCTCGTCTATCGAAAGATACACACCTTTTATATTTAGAAAAATCCGCTGAGTAAGCCAAGTTTGAAGATCCAATACATCCAACTTCTTCACCTATGAAAAAATAGTACAATCCTGGAACATTTTTACTAATCATATACAACATCACGGTCATACCCGCCTTATCATCTGCTCCTAAATTTGTCGTACCGTCAGTCTTGATGATATTTTTATCAAAAATATGATTTACTTCTTTAACTTCTTTACAGACCGTATCTAAATGACAAGTAAAAATTGTGTCTGAATTACCTATTTGGTAGTAATAATTATCATATTTATCCTTTATAGCACCTTTTGGTAAATACTTCTCAAGTAGATACTCAGTACCATACGGATAGGTAAATTTTGTTAGATTTATAAATGTTTGTTTTATATCCATTGTAATACAAATATACAATATATTATTGCTTATTCAAAATATATTAAACAAAAAGATGTTTAAGAAATATAAATAAAAAATAATCTCAAAAAGTGAACCCATACTTATTTACACTAATTATCGGCTACAAACACAGAAATGACAGAATACACAATTTAAAAAGAGTTTTAGATTGGGCATCTGGATTTGGAGGAATAGAAATTATTATAGTTGAGCAAGATAAAAGTCCAAAATTACACACATTTAGTTTCAAAGGTATAAAACATATCTATACTAAATCCAATCTACCATTCAATAAATCACATGCGTTCAATGTAGGTCTTAAACATTCGACCACACAAACAATAGTATTTGGTGATTGTGACTTAATTATGGATCCACAAAAAATGATTAGTGGTTTGAAGCTATTAGAGCAATATGAATGTGTATCTCCGTATAATCGAGTAATAGATTTAACACCTAATGAAGTAAACCTCTCATTAGAACAGATGTTTCAAATAAACAGACCTGGAAGAGGTGAAACAGATATTCAAAAAATATGTCTTTCAGGTGGCATCATTATGTACAGAAAAGATGCTATTGTTAAAATTGGTGGATGGTGCGAAGAGTTCATAGGCTGGGGTGGAGAAGATGATTTCCAATCACATAAATCTAAAATGTTTTTAAATTGGCACGAACAATCTGGAACCTGTTATCATCTATGGCATGATAGATCAGCACCAGATCCTGCACCATATCAAAGAAATCTTCAACTTTTAAATAAGTTATTGGCACTGACACCACAAGATATGCAAAAACATATCAACGCATCTATTCAAAAAATAGGAATGAAAAATAAATTAGAGTACTAAGGTTATTTGTTCAGTGAATGATGAAGAAATATATTTATAGTCTTTTAAATAGAGGTATCTTTTTTTCACCGTCTGGATAAGTCAATTTGGCTCTATCATTGATACTAAATCCACACTTTAATAAAGAATTAAGTGAAGATTTATTACTCTCTCTAACATTAGAAGTAATTATATTCACACCCATTTCTATGGCTATTTCTTCAATTTTTTTATACATAATCGTGTTTACTCCTTGGCATCTAAATTCACTCAAAACTGCGGAATAGTTTAAATGTATTTTACCATCCTTCATTCTAAAAATTCTAATACCTATCAGAACTCCTTCCAGAAAAGCACCAACTTGATATAAATTTTCATTATTAATATATTCATCATATCCTATTACATTTAAGTGTTGTGAAATGAAATCATATGTCGATTGATCCTTATCGATAAGTCTGACATCAACTGAAGTTGAGATCGACTCTTTAAATATTGAATACATCTTTAGATATTTCATACAGGTATTCTGATTTTATTATACTTCATTAATAAAGAATACATTTTATCAAACTCAACTTCTGGATTGAAAACCTTTTTTTCAATCCATTTGTTGTTTGAAAAATACTCAACAATCATTCCAGATTTAAAATCTTCTTTCTTTTTAGGAAAATAATATAATTGTTGCTCTACAAATGAGAATGAAAGCCCATCATGTATGTAGGACTTATTATTTGAATCGGTATTATAGAGTAATATACCCATTGGTCTTTCTTGACCATCTCTAAATATTTTACGAGCAGTGTTCTCATCTTTATATTTTACAATAACACAATCTTGATCAAAATGATCCATTATGTGGATCGCATCTCGTCTGAGTTCATCAGGTGAATTATTAGTAAATGCCATCAATGAGTCTTCAAACTTACCCTCATAATATCCTTGGATGTCTAATAGATAATACTCTCTTGAGTATAAATAAGAAGTTAAGCTTCTAATGTTTTCAGATGAAGCTAGTAAATAAGAAATTTGAGGATTTTTTAAGTCTAACATAATAGTATATATTAACTTAAGAAACCACAACATGATTTCTAGCGTATTTTAATTTTTGATTATCTGAAAAATAATTATAAATTTCTTCAAAGAAAATATTAGAAACATCTTCCTTCCATCTTTTCTGGAAGATTATAGAATCATGTACCGTAATAACCTTAATATTAGAATTAGAGTTATAAATTTTATTAACAATCGAATTAAATATTAAATTAGATTCAGCCCTTTGTAAATCGTGAGCTAATATCTTATAATCACTATTCTCCTTCTTATACATCTTTATAAAATTGTGAATAGTTGGAAATAGTATAGAAAATAGTTTATCTGGCTTTGAGTTTATTCTATTTTGACCAAATAAAACCTTATAGGTTAAATTTTTAGCCTCTTCTTTACCTTTCAATTTTAAATTATCAATTAGATATTGATAATAATTTCCATTCTTAACAAGTGTTGAAAATATCTTAAACTCATCAGAATTAACCATATCTAAATTACACTCTTTAATAAGTTTAGATAAGAATAGTGGTTGAGAGTTTTTAATATCTAACTCACAAGTCTCCTCACCATCTATCATTAAACAATTCTTTCTAATAAATGACTTTAAAATTGTAAAATTGGTGTGCATCCGACCATATGAATCAAAGTGATAGAAAATATGTTTTTGATTAATAGCCTCAACAGAATACTTATTTCTATTATAGATATCAATATCGTCCATTTTCAAGGAATCTAAATAGAAAATTGATCTTTCAAATTCGATTTGAACAGAGTATAAATCAGAAATTAATCTCTTTTTAATATTTCTCTTAATCAAATCATTTCTATCTAACTCATATTGTAGATGTTTGGTGAGATACTTTTTAAGTAGAACTTTATCAAAATTTTGATATCTTAATATATTTGAATTGATAACATCGATATTTAACGAGTAGATTCTAGAATTACTACCTTTAAGGTAGTTCTTCTCCATCTTAATTATATTGTTATCTTTTAAATGATCAATATAATAGTTATATAAATATCCATATTTATCTTTGAGTATTAAAGATGATAGTGTAAAAATATTTTCTTTTTTAAAATAATACTTCAATAATAAGTTATGTACAATATCAACTAAATAGGCAGATTTTAGTTTTTGACACTTGTATGTGAAGTTTTTATTCTTTGATATCTCGTGTAAAGATTCTGGTAAAAATTGTAGACTGAATTTTTTCAACCTCGGTGATGTCTTTAACATCACATTATCTAATATAATCTGCTTTTCTAAAATCATACAGATTATATGATATAATTACATTTTAGATTACTTTTTTGGATAAAATTTTCCCTTCTTTTTATCTGAAGTCGGCTCTTTTTCAAAAGTATCATAAACATCTGGATATACTTCACCTGATCCATCAACATCAAAATCAATAGAAAAAAACTCACCAAAATCAAGAAGTCCACCTTTTGTTAAATCAACCTCTCTGAGTTTATTAAGGTAGGTATCTACAAAATGATCAATTTTATCAACAAATGAGTTAAACAGAATAATTGTATTATCTGTGAAAATACCAATAGGTTTTTTCTTTTTCTTAGAGAAAGAACCCAGTATTACCTTAAAAATATATTCCAATTTATCAGACTCACTTAATATTTCATTTGTTAATTTATTTGGAATTAACTCTCTGTTGATTTTGAATTTATCCTTATCAAAAAACTCAGGAATAGTAAATTCAAAGTTCATTAGATCTTCTTTAACATCACTGATATAAGAATTATACAACTTACAAATAAGGTAAATATAAGATTCTTCTTTAGTTCTACCTTTTATCTTAATATCAGATATATTAACACTTTGACAAAAATTTAAGAAATTAACTAAAATCAAAGTATATATTTCGACAAATTCTGTTGAATTTTGATTACTAATTCTTTGATAAAGAGGATTTAAAATTTCAAAAGTTGAATTACTTTTAGATGTTTTAATAACTATTTTCTGTAAATTCTTTTGAAAATCATCATTCATTAAAAATGATCCCGTCTCGGATGGATTTAAAATCTTGTAGAAGAAGAATGCAAATGACTTTTCACCAAAAACATATTCTAAATCTTTTTCTGATGTGTGTAAGAAATACTTAATAGCTTCTTTCATTGTATCGGATAATTTACCTTCAAAAATTACTGGTAAGCAATCTACACCGAATAGTCTAGAATATTCTTGTATCTCATCTATCTCATATTCGTATCTTCCATTTTTACAAATGGAAGATAAAACTAATCCATTTTTAGGAACTCTATTATATTCAATATTAGCTGGTTGACTATCTGGAAAATATTCAAAACAGAACCACCAATTTTTAGGCATCAATCCTTTAACACGATTATCAAATGTATTAAAATAATTTATAGCGGGGTTGTAATAATTCTGCATAGCTAGATCTATTAGATTAATAGGTTCACTTGAAACCGATTTAGGTTTAATTGTGAATGATTGACCATTCCAATTTACCCAAATTTTAGATCCTTGAACATCTTCATGTATGATAATATCATCGTTAAATATCTCATCTAAGATGTTATCATCTTGACCGTTTAATGTAATTAGTTTACTCATTTCAATATTATAATCCACTTTTCGTTTTTTGTTTTTAACTTGTGTGAAAACTATTCAATTTTCAGAAGCGATTTTTAATATATATAAAAAAATGAAGTACTATAATGAGATTCAAAAAATTTGAGGAATTTCAACAAAAAGATCTTGAACCAATTAAGTCGTTCTATTTAAAAGACGATTTAAATACTAAAATTTGGAATGACTTCAAGATAGAATCTTCTATAAGAGAAGATCTTCTTCAAATAGGTAGAGACTTCTTTGAGGGAGTTGAGATCGAATGTGAAGTAAAGGACATAGTACTTTGTGGTTCACTTTGCAACTATAACTGGTCAGAAAAATATTCAGACCATGACTTACATATCATAATAGACTACAAAGAAGTTGATGAAAACTACGAGTTAGTAGAAAAACTTTGTGACTACGCTAAAAAACAATGGAATATTCAACACGATATCAAAATAAAAGGATATGAAGTTGAAGTAATGTTACAAGATACAGAGAGTCTAAAAGAGGCTATAAGTTCTGGAAGAATGGGTGGTGCCTTTTCGTTAATGAGAAATAAGTGGATAAAAAAACCAGAAAAAATTGAATTTATCCCTGATGAAGAAACAATATCAAAAAAGGCGACTTCAATAATGGATGTAATTGACGAAATTGAAAAACAAGTTGATGAAGATAAATATCCAGCATTTAAAGAAAAGATAAATTCTATTTGGAAAAAAATTAAAAAGTCTAGACAATCTGGACTAGAAGAAGGTGGTGAATACTCTACTGGAAATCTTGTATTCAAATTATTAAGAAGAAATGGATATGTTGGTAAAATAATGGATTTAAAAAGATATGCCTATGATAAACAATTTGAATCTATTAACGAATGGTATGACGATACACTTTTAAACTTCTTTTATGAATTAGACAATTTATCTAAAAAATGTGACGAAGAAAGTTATGAAGGTTGGTCTAAATTTTTAAACTATGAATACAAGGAAAATGATCATATAATAGAAATTCAATATGGATCTTCTGGATATTCAGATGGATTTCATGAAGACTGGATAATAGATTTTAGTGATATAGAAGAAATAGTTGTAAACAGAAAAGAAAGTTATAGTGGACCATATGGTGATGATAATAATGAGGATGAAATGAGATTTTCATCCTTTGAAGAATTAATACAAGAAATAAAAGAACACTTATTATGAAATATGTAAAAACATACGAACTATTTGGATTTGGCTCAAAAAAACCAAAAAATTGGCAAGATAGATTTAATGATATCTATAATTTTTATCTTAAAAATAAGAATAATAAAAATATATCTGATATGGATATTCCACATGCAGATATTAAACAAAATGAACTATCAATATCTCAAGGGTTAGACAATCATATTGTTTTTTATGGGCAAACAGGTAAAAATCGTAATTGGGAAGTTTTAGATTTTTCCGAGGTGGATTATTCTGATTTAAAGTCAACAAAGGGAGTTTATAAAATAAAACCTGAAATTTATGAAGAGTATAAAAAGAAAATACAAGAAATTTCTGATTGGTTGGATGAAAGAAGTGAGAAATCATTTGGAATGTCAAATAGTACAGTCTCAGATAGTGGCTTTGATTTAGATTTTGATGAAGTTGACTTAGCACTACAAGAAATAACAGAAAAAATTAAAAGTGAATTAAAAATAATAGGTAAAGAATATGAATTTGAATTATCATACCACTCATGGACATCAAATTCTTCTAACGTTCATATTGTTGAAAGAAGAAAATTAAAAATAACTGATATTAAATTTGATTTTGGAGGTGGTAGATTTTGGTGTGAGCTATTCACAAAAGGATCTTTTAATGAGCCTACATACTTATGGATTGAGTCAGATTCAAGTTCTGAATATTATGACCTCGAAGAAAATAAATGGCCTTATAATAGAACTAAATTAATAAGTATGTATGTTGTTAAGAAAGAAATGACACGTAAACAACAAAGAGATTATGATAATAATCGTAAATACCCATATGCTATATCTTATCAAGTAACACCGTGTGAATATAAATCTATTGAGTTGATAAAGGATATAACTCAAATTCTTATAGAAATGAATTTAGGATTAAAAAAGTAATTTAATTATGATACGAATAGCAGAAATAGAACAAACATTCAAAGATATATTTGACGAAGAAGAAGGATTAGTACAATCTGTTGATACGGTATATGAGTTATCAAAAGACGAACAATTTTATAAACTTGTTATATCAATTCATGGTCTTTCAGTAGAAGATACACTAATTATACACACTAAATTCATATTCAAAGTAGATTCTGAAAAAAGAAAATTAATTGATAACTCTTTTATTTATTTACACGATATCAATTGTAAATATCATAAAGTTGATTTCAATAATATAGTAGATATGAAAAATAAAATCGAAGATATTATTGAATCTAATGATTTTGGTGAAGATATTCAAATTTTATCAGACTTTATTGAAGCACCTGCAATGTTCTTAAACTACTATATGAGAAGAGCAAAAATTACAGAGTATTCAATATTTGATGTTAAGTATGAACCAAAGTTTAAAACAACACCATGTGACAAAACAACATTTGACTTTGAAATTGATGTAAATAATAATTATAAATTTGAATTATCAATTTATAAAATCGACAGACCCAGTGATGATGAAGAAAATGATACTTACAGATATCAATTTAAATTCATGGATGATGTCGAAACAATTGAAACAGATACACTTAGAAACATACACTTTGTAATTGGATCAAATATTGCAAGAATTTTAGATAAAAAATTGAAATAATATGAAAAGATTGAAGCATATTTTTGAAAGTACATATGTCAGAAGACACAATAGAAATGAGAATTTCATAAAATCTATTTGGTTTATCACTGAGGATGAAATATTTGAGACATTTGCTGAACTACACGATGGCATGGATGTGTCAATTGAAGTTAAATTTTATTTAAAAGGTAAAAACTTCGAATACACATATGAAAACAAATTAGAGGTCGAAGAAAGAATAGAAGCATACGCAGCATCTGGATTAACTCCTTGTTTTGAAGTCGTTATAACAAAAAATGATAGTAAGGAAGATAGGAGAATGCACGCATATGCAATAGAATCTCTTCATCATATAGAAGATTACTCTCTTTTCGATGTTAAAAGAGGATCAGGTTATTTAAAACTATATCTTAAATTTGACGAAAATAGCCTTGAAACAAAATCATTATACCATAAAAGATCATCTAGATCATTCAATGAACTACTTAAAGATTTTAGATCAAGTGGATATGAGTGCAATGTCAGTAGAGTATTTATATCAGAAGATTCTAATAAAATGAATCTTATGCACAAACTAGGATCATCACCAGTTTATTATATGACCTTAGAAAAAAGTTATAAAATTGAATTAGATGTGTTAGATGAACTTGCAAAAATTAAACCGAGTTTCATAAAACTTACCGATGATTTATATATTCTACCAAATATATATCAAGTTAAACACTCATTTGATATAGAAACGGTATCAAGTAATTCGCCAACAATGAGAGGTGAAATAAAAGTTAAATTTTCATTACACGCATATGAAAAATAAGATTAAAAGATTTAGGATATTTGAAAGTAAAAATTCTTCAATTGATAATATAAAAGATTATTTTACAGATCTAATTGATGATGGATTTGAATTTGAAAAATTAGAAAAAAGATACATTAAAAGAATCGATCAAATCGGTCGATTTAAAAGTAAATCACATCCATTTATAGGTTGTACACATATAGTATATGAAGTCAAACTAAAACTAAGATCTGAAAATTATAAAAACTATCAAGAGGAATTCTATTCAATAATAAATAGATGCTCAGAATCAGAAGATTTTCAAATAGACCATTTTATTACTCAACATAGTTTAACTTATTTTGATCTAAATCATCAAAATTACTTTTTCTTTCACCTAGATGTACAATTTTCATCAACCTTTGATGAGGAAGTTGATGAGAACGTTCAAAATATGCAAATCTTTCCTAAAAAACTATCAGATATATTAAAAAGAAGAACATTTAACACAACTTTCAAAATTAGTGACATAATAATCGAAAGAGATAAAGATACATTTATAATTAAAACGGGTCCAGGTATAAACACACTATTTAAATTTAATACTTTAGTAAATTGGATCAAAGATGCTAGTGGCAGTAGACCATCTGGTTCAATCTCAAGGGTAAAAAAAATATCTGATACTGACTTTTTCACATTTGATTTTAAAATAGAACTTCCTCGTTTTCAGGATAGAAGAATTATAAAACCAGGAATTATAACTATAAAAAATATAAAATAAAATATGAATAAAATTCTAAAATTTATAGAGATGTTAAGAGAAGCTCATGAAGATGATGAACAAGAATTGAGAGATATAACTCTTGATCTAAGTGATGAATTAATAGACTTTGAAATTCATAAAGGATATTTTAGTAAACAAGCATTAGATAGAGGTCAAATTGGTGATAAGGTTTTAAATATATTACACACCAAACCAATTTATGAAGATGATAAATATTGTTTTTGTATCGATATAACATTGAATCAACTTCAAGATACTTTAAAAGATAGAATTGGTAACAGAAATCTAATCAAAGATAAAAAGATATTCACGATTTTCAGAGAGCTTTATCAAA
>ERZ724522.353-NODE-353-length-30654-cov-10.274748_pt1 | contig 30654 bp, 44 predicted proteins | sample MGYA00376055_ERZ724522 | MGnify/ENA primary metagenome ERZ724522 (study PRJEB28724, sample SAMN07190884) | wastewater metagenome | isolation source: effluent of sewage treatment plant in Hong Hong | place: Hong Kong | collected 2016-03-17 ...
TGACTTATTTGCTCGTCTAACCACTCTATCCTTGCCTTTGCTACTTGGTCAGATACAACAGCTTTGTTCCACGCAAGTATTCGTTGTACTTGCTCGTAGGTAAGACCAGTACAATCTAGTTTTAGCTCATCTATAGACGTAGTGTCTTGGTCATCTATCTGTGTCATTGGGTGGTAATCCTTTCAATTATTACGAATAGTCCTGCCAACATAATCATATCTAGTGGTATAACAAAAAGCAGTGGGTTCGTGTCTTGATTATTTACTATCAGCAGTACTTGTATGAGTTGTGTTGTGGCAACAAGTAAGATGGTTAGTATTACGCTCATATCATCTCCTTTACTTTAATTGGTTGTAGGCAACGACTCTAGGATGTACATACTAGCTCCTTCGGCTTTTTTTACCACCAGCAGCACCAGCGATACGAGCTCGCTCTCTACCAGTTAGCCCATCAGCTCCCACTTTATCGCTAGCAAAGCCACCGTGTCTTCCACGCTCCCCACCAATTTTTCCGATACGTCTATAGAAGTCACTGCCGTACTTCTCACGGTTAGTCTTGCTTGCTTGTAATCCTCCAGCTTTTGTGCCAGCCATTACTTTAACCACCCTTTCTTCTGTGGTGTGTTTTCCCACGCCATGCAGAGTCTAACCAATGTTAAGTCTATATGCTTTAGGGTTTCGTTAATGCCTTCTATCGAGTCGGCAATTCTAACCAGTGTATAGCTATCGCTTGTTCCTGATATACTAGGACTTTCTACTACCTGCTCAACAGATGCTGACTTTGTAGTAGCCCTACGCAGTTCAACAAACTCTTCGTAAGTATTACTCTGTCTTAGGTAGCTCCACGAGCCACCACTGATGTTAAGGGCTTCTCTTATCGTATCGTTACCCTTGTGGTGTTTTGGTAACTGGTTTTGTACTGCCTTTATACTGGCATAGTTGTCTTTAGTTATCTTCAATCGTCTAGTTCTCACTATCTTACTCCTTTAGCCTCGTCTGACCAGTTCTTCATTAAGCTCTGGCATCCGTTAATATGTAATGTAGCACCCTTAACAGCAAGCTCTAGGCGTTTCTTTTCGCCCTTCATCTCTCCGATACGGACTGCGATGCGTTGCTCCACCTCTGTTACGGTTACCATATCTGACCTCTTCTCGGCATCGGCATTTAATGCAAGCCGTTGCTCGTTCTCTTCTTGTACTATCTGCGACTCTTTCACTTCGTACATCTTAATGTATTCGGCATAGTGGTCGTAAAGCAGGGTAGCATAACCCAAAAACTCGCTAAAGTGATTGGGTAATGCTTGTGGGTCGGAGCCTATGTTGTGCTGTATATACTGCAACTTCAAGGCTCGTAGATGTTCTATAACATCATCAGTCTTAAACCCTGCCATTTCTATACTCCCTCTGGTGTTTCGGGGAATATCTCTTTAATGACTGCTAGGGTGTCGTCATCAACTGGCTTTTCTACTGGCTTGGTTTTAATACCAGGGATGGTTGTTGTCTCTTCACCCTTGAGTGCCTTAACATCTCTATAGATAGTCTCTAGCACATTAGCCCACGGTTGGAACCAGTCTGGCATAGTAGCACTCATATCTACTCCCGTAGCTTGTTGTGCTTGATGCTGTGCTGGGGTGCTAGCTGGTCGAGTAACGCCTTCTGGTATCTTGGCACCCTTAAACTTCCAGTAGTTGGTACCCTTCTGTGAAGTGGCTTTCATCAAGTCACCATAGATACTCTCACCTGGGGTAATGCTATTGCCTACCTGCTTACCGATTGATACTGCCAACTCTTCACCTTCTACTTGGCACCAGTAGTTTTGTATTGGTTTTGCATCTGGTGCGTTAGGTGTCCACGGCTCACCGAGTGGGTCTGCTTTAAGTATTTTGTAAAATTGTGACAAGGTTTTATCCTCGCTTTCTCGCCTGATGGCGTTTAACTGCTTGTGCCCTGCAAGTCCGACAACCTCTGGCGATACGGTCAGGGCGTTGATATATGTTCTGTTCCGTAAACTCATGCCCATTAGTGCAGTGAGTTTTTCTTGCGTTGATAGCATGAGGGCTTACGCCTCTCATCACATTTACCTTTATGGTAACTGGCTCAAGATGCTCTATATTAACACACCCTCTGTTACGACATAGGTGGTCTAGTTGTAAGCCATCGGGTATTTCTCCTACTTGTTCTTCGTAAACTATACGATGTGCCATCTTATAACCGACACGACCATAGCCGTTTGAAAAGTATTTACCCTGCCACTCAACGCATTGTGACATACTACTCCTTGTCTTTAGTTAACTTAGATAACATTTCTGCCATCATCGAAGTGACTGCTATTAGATGCTCTGGGCTCTTCTTGGCTTGTTCCATGATGCAATCTATAGCGTCTTCGGATGCGTCATTTAATACTTTACCTAACATGAACTGTACTTCTGGTCGGCTTACACCTGCCATGTATAAGTGTCTACCACTTGGCATACCGTTCTCGTCTTCTTTCATTATGACGATAGCTACAGAGCCACCGTCATAATCCTTAAACAAGTCCTGTATTTCTTTTTGTATCTCTGGCAACTTCTTAGCACGGAACTTTAACATCGCCTCGTAATTACCATCTATAATCTTGCTATTCGATTTATCATCGTCAAATACTTTCACTTTACAACTCCATTTCCATTAGTTTCTTATAGCTGTCTGGGAACTCACTCTTTAGTTTCGCCATCATCTCGGACGGTGTAAGCTCATTCCACTCTTTGTAGCTCCAGTAGGCTTTCACCTTGTGATACGGTAAGAACCCCATAAAAGCTGGTAGCTCTCTCGTTAAGAACACGGACTCTATATCGTCTATCTCTTTATCTATCTCCTCTTTGTAGTCCATCGGGTTGATAGCAAAGCTCGTTAAACGGTAGTCGTCTGCATTAAGGTAGTGCAAGAACCCTCTAGTCGCATCTAATCCTAGACAGTAGTACGCTAGCTGTAGGGCATGATGTAGGTACGGAACTCCGATGCCTTTGTCTGGCTCGGCTACTCCCTTGTATCTACCACTAGCTGCAACCTTATCGTATGCCATCTTGGTACTAGACTTGATTTCGTGTGGTATAAGTGTGTCACTTAGTATCTGCGTTAGGTCTATATACCCAACTCCACCTCTGTAACCACCTTCCATCTGTAAGATAAACTCACCAGTTAATACTGCGTTATCTTCGCTCTGTATCTTCACACCTGGTTCATGCTCCCAGGGCTTGATGCCTGTTAAGAACTGAATAGCTCTATCTTCTACATCGTTACCCCTTTGGAACTTACCAAGCACATAAGGGTCGAACTGGTCTGGTACTCCGATTAGGTCGAGCACTGCCCATAGGGTAGGCTTACCTAACTTACCACCGCTTATCTTGCCTGACCGTTCTCTTGCTGCCTTCTTAGCCTCGTCATCCCTTACGAGCTTTTGGTGTATCTTGTCACCGAACTCATAGATACGAGTTGGGCTGTTTCTACCTATCGGGTCTCTCATTGGTACTGCCATCGTTCCTCCTTTGGCTTACGCCTTTGGTATCATAGATACCTTAAAATGGCTGGTTATAATCTATCTTAGGTCGTGTAAAGCCAGCCAGCTCTGCATCTCCTACTGTTAGAGTAGCTCGACCTGACCACTCGTCATCCCTGTGACTATACATTTCATCCAATGCGTAATAGATACCGAAGATGTCTTCGATACTATACCCACGGTGATACAACTCACTGATAAGCACATCAGCACTTATCTTCTTAACCATCCTGCCTTGTTTACCGTACCCCCTAAGATACGAGGGTACATCGTACACTGGTACGACATCTTGTATTAGTTGACCCATTTTCTTTCCTTTCGTTAAAGGTTGTCCTTTCTACATAAGCATAACACATTAGCGTTATGGTATGCAATAGCGTTTTATCATCAGTCCTTATACTGTAACTGCACTACCTCCTCTCTTTTATCTGCTGGTACCCATCCATACGGATGCTCAATGATGCGTGTATTATCCCACTCGAACTCTAAGTATCTTTGGTCGTAGTTCTGTGGCATGTTGCGAGCCTTAATCACCTTTACATAGAACTTGTCGCTGTCGTATTCGTTCTCTAGGTTTCTGCGTGATGCTATCAGGGCGATGTCGGCATCGTACCCTATAGCACTAGTACCCATTAGGTCTTCTACTTCTACATCAGTCCACTTGCGTTTGAACTTGCCAGTGTCTGACTTACGCAAACTAACAATGACTATAAAAGGTAATGAATACTTGAGTGCTAACGACTTCATCAGCTTGCTCATCTTGGCTACTTCTTCTAATGTCATACCTCTACCCATATACTGTAGGTAGTCTAGTACCACTAACTTCACTCCAACTTCTACAGCGTTCTTAAATAACTGGTCTAGATGTCGGTAGTCTATCTGATACTCGGCTTGGAACAGTAGGTCTAGGTTATCAAGTCTACCACCGTTCATGTGCTTGATGCGTGACCCTGCCTCTGTCTTCTGCATTTCGAGTGTGATAAATAACACACCAGCTTGCTTGGCTACGTTCACTGCGATGTTCTGCGACAAGGCACTCTTGCCACTGTTCGTCTCACCTGCTATCAGTATCAGCTCGCCTTGCTTTAGTCCACCTATCTTGGCATCTAAGCTGGGGTAGCCAGTACTTATACCAGATACCTTACCCCACAACTCGTATGCCTTCTCTATATCTTCTGATATTTCTACTATGTGTACGAGCTCACCCTTGTCGGCTATCTCACGATTAGCAAGCTCTTGCTCTGCACCTATTGATATGTCTTCTAGTACCTCGGGGCTCAATTCACCTAATGTCTTTAAGATTGACCGTGCTCTGAATTGGGCTTTCTCATCTGATTTAGTTGCCTCTTTTCCCACTGTACCCTCTCTCTCTGTTTACGAATATTTGCTATTGTGAACATATTGTTAGTAGTTCCTTGTGCTATTTCTGACCATAACTCTGCGTGTTGTAGTGATGTAATATCATTATACAGCTCGTAATTATTCAGTGCCTGTTGTGCTTTCTGCACCGCTTGCTTAACGAAGTCGGCATCCTGTTGTCTCTGATTTATCATCCACTCTAGGTAGTTCTCTGCATCTGTTACTCGTTGCTTTTGGATGAAGTACTGACGCTCACCCTTTGGTAATGCCATCAGTATCTCCATCGCATTATTAAGAACCTTCATACGAGCTTGGTAGGCTGGGTCATTTGCCAGGCTACCCATTCAACACCTCCTGCCCCTCTCGTCTGATTTCTTCGTCACTTCTTGAACCGCTAGGGTTGAACCATACCCCATCACTGTCTACCTTTATACTGGTAACTTCGGTAGTAGGCTTGCTCATCTCCCATGCTACTAAGCGTTCTACTTGGTCAAACACTTTGTCTACTGCCTCTTCGCTAGGGATGTTACCATCTACCAGTATGTCTAGCTCGGTGATGTTACCACTCTCTATCACTTCTGGTGTTAGGCTGTTACCAAAGTAAACAGAGCTGCCGTAGCTAAGTTCGTAAGTCTTACTGTGCTCTATCACACGGAACAGCACACGCCTTAGAAAGTCTGGGTGCGTTGCTACTGCAAGGTCACCTATACTTAGTGGCTCATCGTGTCGCTTGAGTATAACTTCGGTGTGGTTACACTGATTGCTCTCAATAGCTGTAAGCATGGTGCGTACTCCACCTGTCTCAAGGGCATCTACTAGCCTAAGTACACGCTCGGCTCGGTGCTTAATCACATCCTTATCTATACCAGACGCAAAGTTCAAGCTAATAACTACGTTCGCTCTACGGTTGCGAGCGTTGCCGTTCTGCATGTTGCCCATCACTTCTGGTATACCTTCAACATACCTACCCATATCTATGAAGTCGCCAGTCATATCATACTCAACTTCGTTGCCAACTTCGCCTAAGTCTCGTACTCGTATCTCTGCTGGGTCGAACTCTGTTATGGTTTCTGGTTTGTGTCTAAAGGTGTCCATCGCTGTCTCGTAAGTATCAAAGGTGTGAAAGCGTGTACGCCCTGTATCACTAGATGACATGCCACGTTTTGCTTTAGGCATGTACTCGGTGATGTAGTTAAGCATATTGTCTATGCCATCAAACAGCGTCACGATTGCACCTTGCTTTAGGTACTTGAGATAGGGGTGTTGAGCCCCCATCTCACCTACGATGTAACCAGTGCCAGTCTTTACATTAACTAGCTCTTCTTGCTTTAACATCTCGACCTCCTATCTTACTAACTCGCTTATCTCTGGGTTGACCTGCTTAGGTAACTGACTAGGTACTTCACTAGCGTACTTATCAAAGACTTTCGTTGCTACGTCTGTTATGTCTGCCTTCTTATCATCTGGCACTGACCCTAACAAAGTAGCATTGATTACCTCTGTTAAGTCCTGACCTGCATCAAGTAACTTACTACCCTTCTGCGTAGCTCGAGGGGTGACCAGTGCTCTGATACCCTTCTCTGCTACGAAGTCTCTGCAAGCCTTGACTGCCATGTACCACGCCTTACCCATCAAGCCAGTCGCTAAGTTCTTTTCTAACTCGTCATCTATAAGCCACTCAATGATAGAGAACCTATCTAAAGTAGCTGCGTCTAACTGGTTACGACCTACATACTGTCTGTTCGCTCCGTTACCAAAGGTGTTAGCCGATGCGATGAACACAAAGTCTGGGTGTTTAGTTACCATCTTATCTGGGAACGCCATCACTCCATTACTTAAAGCCGAGTTGATTAAGATAAGCACGTTACTGTTACCTGCATCTATCTCGTCCATTAAGAATAGCTTGCCATGTTCGTAAGCCTCTCTAAAGCCTGTGCTTACATAAGTACCACTGGCACTCATGAACCCTGCGATGTCACTCTTAGAAGTCTGTGCTCCAACACTCATGGTGCGGAAGTCTAACCCTAGTGCACTCGCTACCTGTTCGGAGGCATGTGTCTTACCAGTACCTGCCATGCCTACAAGTAAGGTGTTGAGTTTGAGTGAAGCATAAGTGATTAACTGCTCCAGTTGCTTGTGCTTTAAGCCTTCAACTTTGTTTGTCTTATCACCTACCTTAACCTCTAGCTTACGAGTAGCCTTAACTTGCTCTCTTAGCTCTGCAAGTTCACCGTCTACCGAAGTATCTATCTTCTTCTCTAGGTGTTCCTTGAGTTGCATCATAGCAAACAGTGCATCACCAGTCTTTTCTACTGACTGCTGCTCCTCTTTAGGCTCTTCCTTTGGCTGTTGAGGCACGTTAGGTTGACTAGTGCTACTCTTAAACTTTTGGTAAAAGTCTTTCTTAGGGGTGCTATAGGTTTGCCCCTTGTCCATCTTAACTCGGACGGTACGCTGGGTAACTTCTGATACTGTGCCAGTTGCACCTGTACCCTTAGTTTCTACACGCTTACCAACTTTAATCATCTGTCCTCCTTCTGGGCTTTGCCATGCTGGTGTTCCAGCTTTACTAATACTATCAAGTGGCACTTCGTATAATCGACCATCTACTTCTACTTGTGCCGTACCTTGTGTCTGTGATACACGCCTAACCTGCCCATCACCTTGCGGTGTGTGCACTTGGTCACCTGCATTTACATACGTCTGCCACATACTAAACCTCCCCTGTTAATTCTTCTCGCTTGGCTCGTTGCTTTGCTAAGAACTCTGTTACTTGCTTATACCTACCAATAGGCATGGTATCTGGGTCATTCTCCCACTTAATATAGGTGAACCTGCTCACCCCTATTGCAAGGGCTACGTCACCCTGTGTTAAGTACAGTGACCTGCGTTCTTTGGCGAAGTTCTTATTTAACTCTGCCATCTAATGCCTCCTTTATATTCTTAATTACTCTTGCGATATAGATATGTCGTAGTGCTACAGCAATACGCTTATCTATCTTCAACTTCTTGTGCATCGTCTTTTCCATATCTTTATATATGGCTGGTGCAAGGTGTTCCATAAGGGCTACACCTACGCCCATCTCTACTGCTTGCCTTGACATCATCATCTTACGCCACTGCTTATCGTTGATGTTTTCTAAAGCTAGCTTTACATACTCTAGTGCCTCATTACTAGCCTCGTTGACCACGTTACGACCTTGTTTTACGAGGTCTTCGTGTTCTTCTATCCACTTAATATCTTCTTCTGATAGCTGTTCCAAACTAACCTCCTATTTACATTATTACTTTACTATTGTACCACACATTACTCTTGCTCTGCTAACCAAGCCTTGAACTCAACTAGCCCACCTTCAAACTCTAGTTCTCCCCAGTTCCACACCATATATCTATCACTCTCTGGGTCAAACACATAACTGTAATCAGTTATAAACACACCAGTAAAGTACACTCGTGGTTGTTCTACTTCATCTATCTGCACATCTTCGTAGTGCTGTAGTGCCCACTCTCTAAAGTCTACTTCTTTCTTAGCACTTTCTAAGAACTCACCTAGTTTATAGTGGTCTCTAATACCACTTGGGTACTGGTCTCCGTTCCAATAAAATGCTAGCACATTTCTACCCCTGTTAGGGTACTCACCTTGCCACTCACCTATAAAGTTAATATTTGCTCGTGTCATTATTTACCTCCTTAATCTGTTACTTCGAAGTACACTTGAGCGTACTCCTTATCTTTATTGCCTAACTTCCAGCCAATCTGTTGGCTCTCTTGCCATAGTTTCTCGTACAGTCGTGCTATCTTTTCATCACTCTCTGCCAAGTCCCATAGTCTCCAGTTCAATGCACATGTTACTTCACCCCATGCACGAGGGTTAGTCTGCCAGTGTTGTACTCTCTTCCAAGTACCTAGCACTGCCTTCTCACCACCTACCCTATCAGCTATCTGAAAGTCCTGATAGAAGGTATACTCCTGCTCTATACCAAATGGTGCAAGTTTAAGTGATGCGTAAAACTCTTGTAAGCTCATACTAATTTACTCCTGTTTAGATTGATAAAATCATACCTACTAATAAGCTAGGTAAGAACGGCATAAGGTATAGTATGGTTATTACGATAGCCCACACTATAACTATTGCGAACTTATGTCGCTTGATTAGATACCATAGTATCCTTGCGGTGCTTACACGCTCTAGCCCTTTCAATGCTAGCGTTGCTCCGTTTACTTTACTTTTCTTTACTTGTGTTTCTTCGTAGTTCATCACTACTCCTTTTTTATTAGTTGTTATTATCCTGCTCTTATGAACAGGGTTCAGGGGTAGAGTTTACCCCTGTTGCCCTATCTATAAGCCATTAGCAAAGTCAATTAACTCTTGTGCTTTATGTGGTGCATCTTCTAAACACCCTGCTTTGCCATAGTTCCATAGTAATATTGCTAGGGTTTGTAAGTCGTTACCACAAAACTCTACTAACTTCTTAGCTTCTTCTTGAGTGATACCATACATCATCGTGCTCATATGTTACTCCTTCTCACAGTCACAGTGATTACCATGTGCCTGTACTGCAAGCTCTATGTTGCCTACATTATTTACTACTTCACCACAGTTGAACTCTATGGTAGTGTTTACTCCGTCCATGATTACTCCTTTACGCTACAGTGTTGTATGGTGCTGCCATCTTCGTACTTTACCGTTGTTCTGCATGGTGTTATTGTGCCAAACAGTACATAGTCTAGTACTAGTGGATAGGCTAGCCCTATAACCACACCGATAGTTAATAATATAATCTTCACTGTACCTCTTTTCTGGTGCTTAAAGTACACCCTTACAGGGGTGGTCACCCCTGCTAGGCTACACTCTACTCTTCTACTGGTGCAACTTGGTCTCTGTTGAACACTCTGTACCACTTGACTAAGGTCTTACCATCGTGCTCAGGGTCTGGCTTTACTATCATGATACTTACACCATGATTACCCTTTTGTACCTGCATACCTGCCCCTAACCACTGGTGGTATGTGCCCCACTCATTACTCTTGTGCCCTTGTCGTGCTAGGTCTTGGGCATTGACACCTTGATACTTGTGCCCTGTAAAGTAGTTAAACTGCTCTACCTCTGTAGTAACTTTGTTACTCATCTCGTGCTCCTTTTGTTGCGTTAAAGTGCAACCTTTAGGGCGTATTATTACGCCCATGCTAGGCTATACTCTAAGAGTAGTACACTAACAGTGATACATACTCTGGTGGCTCGTACAGATATTTTCTGCACTTCTTGCACTCTGTTGCGTCTGTGTATTCTTTGAATACTTCACCGCAAGCACACTCAAAACGTGCTCCACGCTCGTAGTATCTTATGAGATACTCGTGGCTCTTATCTGTACTACTTAACTGTAGTAATCTTACTGGTAACATACTCGTGCTCCTATCTGGTGTAAAGTACACCTATCAGAGGTCGTGCTCTTACAACCTCTGTCTAGTCGTGCTCTACGCTAGCAGTCGTGCTACTTGCTTTGCTATCTTCTTTGAGTACCCCTGTTCTGGCTCTCCGATTACAGCGTCTATATACTTTACTCCGTACTCGTGCCATGTGTACTCTTTACTTACTCGTACACTTAACTTCTTACGCAAGGTGTTATATTGTGCTTGCGTTACTGTTACGTTAAACATCGTAACCTCTTTTCTGGTGCTTTAAGTACACCTGCAAGCGTGTATATATACACGCAAGCAGTCGTGCTTAAACTTCAAGGTCTGTATACCACTGGTCTATAATCGCACACGCATCTTGTAAGCTGTTTACAATCTGTATCGTGTTACCTGCTAGAATACCTGTCTCTACCCCTGTAGTTACAAGCTCCATACCCCTGTAGTTTACTACTTGTAATTTTTTCATCGTATAACCTCCGTTATATTGCCATACCCTTATGTAGTATAGCCCCTGTTGCAACAGGGTATAGCCTGTTAACATCTGTATTACATCTTAAGTGGTATAAAATTACTTAACTCTAAGTGTTTACATCTGTTAACAGGTTTAGTACCCTGTAACACTTGCCAAAACAGGTTGAGTACCCCTGTTAGTGTGTATATATCAATCTGTTACAACTGGTAAAATATCGTATTTTACCCCTGTTATGCAAGCAGCGTTACTGTTTAAGTGGTTAACATCACTGTTAACAGTTCAAACGGTTAGAGACGTTATAACAGGGGTGATAGCCCTGTTACTACCGCATTTTAAGCGGTATAGACATAACTACAGTTATTGCAACTGTTCAATCTGTTAACAGTAGCAACAATTAAATGTTGCCAAGCTGTTTGCGGTTATAGCAATAAGCGGTTGTATCACGCTTTACAGGTGGTAACTGTTGCACTAGTGCAAAACTACGCCTGTAAATACGCCTGTTACGCTTGCTTAGTTGCTTAAACTCCGTATCTGTTAACCTCTGATTGTGAAAGTTGTAATTATTCATTACTACCCCTGTTCTAGCGGTATTATTACCACTGATTAACAGATTGAACGATTGAATTTTTAAGGTGTTGACCCCTGTTCGGGGTGGTCTCCCTGCTGGTGACCTGCCACTAGCGTACCGCAGGTTGGCAAGTATGTCAATACCCAAATTGCAACGAAATTGTAAACATCAAACAGGGGTGGCTAAGAAGTTAGAAAAGTGTTGTAAATGTTACTAGCCAACAGAGGTAATGCTACCCGCCGTCTCTATCTCATAAGGGGTATCTAGAACAGTTAAAACAGTTAAAAACAGAGTAAAAAGCAACGTGTATATCTGTTACACCCCTTGAATAACAGGGGTGAACGGTTTATTCTATACGCTACGCATACATGTACGCATATAAGATTAACAGGGGTAATGTCGTAAATTGTATCTTGTGCGACATTGATTAACAGGGGTGAACAGGTTGCTAGATATGTTTAATTGGGTTCAATACACGCCCACACACGCCACGCATATAAGATTTGACCTCTGTTATTACCCCCCCACCCCCCAGTTTTTACGGGTTCCCATCTATACTATAATAAGAATAAAAGACCCCCCCATCTACACCCCCCTAAATAATACATAGTGCATACAAACTGTACACATAGTGCATACATGATGTATAATTAGTGTATATAAGGAGACGCATTATGGGTACAATGGTACGAATAAACGAAGATAATTACATCGCTATTAAGAAGTTGGCTGATAAAGATGATAGAAGTGTCACGAGCATGACTAACAGACTGTTAGATAGTGCTTTAGGACGGTCAACTATAGGGGTGGTAGGTGAATATACCCCCTCCCCAAAAATTGCAGAGGCTGAAACCCCGAAGCCTATAGACTTAGATGCTTTAATCGCTACAAATAAAGAGCCCATGTATGGTGGCACTGCACCTTCTGCGGATGTTAGCGAGTTAGTTAGGCAGCCTAATGCCGAATTAGAGTGTTGCAAGCACCCTTCCTACCCCTGTAAGCACTGGGTATGGGACATAGAGACGGGAGAAGGCTATAAAAACACCCTTAGTGGGCGGTATAGAGAGGCTGATTAGACTAAATGAGCTGGGCACTGTCAAATGAAACTAGTTGTGACGGTAAAAAAGTCTTTTTAACCTGGAAGCAAGCCCAAACGCATAATAATAAGGTCTTTCGTAGGGGGTCTCCAATAAGAATAAAGGGCAAAAAGCTCGAAAAAATGCACATCTATCGGTGTGAGAAATGCAATAAGTATCATATAGGACACGCTGCTAGGAGTCGTAAGAAGAACCCTTATTCTCGGAAGGCTTCTGAAAGGTTAGAATAACCGTCTTTTGTTCTTGGACGGCTACTTTTTGGACTGGGGTACCGACTTTATGTCTAATTCCTTCGATAGCGAGGTCAGCTCGGACCTTCTCTGAACGAGCGTGTTGGACTAACTCGGTAGCAGTGTCTAAAGATAGCTCGCTAAACTTCTCCATCGCATCTTGATAAGTGACGATAGCGTTACGCATATACTTGGCTTGGAGTTTAGTTTTGGCTGCGACTACAATAGTCTCCATCGCCTTCTGTCTATCTGGTGAGCCTACTTCTGAATTGTTATAACGGATAACGGCTGGGTGATTAGGGTACGAGTTTCTAAAGGCTCGTGCTTTTTTTTCGCCATTTTCATATCGCTTAATAAACTCCTTGTCTTCGGGAGTCAGTTTCTTAGGGACCGCTGGAAGCATTTTGCCCATCTACCAGTCAGGTCGTATAACCTGTCTCCCAAATTGTGGCTCTACTAAATACTGGTCTTCTTCTGCGTTATATCTGCCTTTGGCTCCGTTAAACTCACCAGTTTGACCTGCTGGAATTGGTCGCTGGACGGCTCGGACTATTCCATCTTCACCTCGTTCGTGGACAATCTCGGTGGTTGGTTCGACTCTAGTTGCCCCTACGGACGTTCGATAATCAAATGAGTTAGCTTGGCGAGCTTCTGCCATTGTCTGGGGAGCTCGGTCTACTTGAAAGCCTTTGTGGGCTTCACGACCTGCTTCTAATGATTGCTTGTTGAGTTCAGCTGGGCGAGCCAGTATGCCTTTATTCTTGGCGTAGATGGCTGCTTGGTAAGCGATGCCTAAATGATACTTAGTGAATGTTTCCCCTGTTAGTGGGTTGATTTCATCGTGCTCTGGCTGGCGGTTTAGATAAATCGTATACAGACCGAAGCGGTCAAAGAGAGCCTCGGCTATATCTTGTATAGTCGCTGTGTGGATAGAGACTTGTTCGAGAAAGTCAGCTTCTGCATTTGATTGTGGGTCATCTGTACCAACTGTTGACTCGGCTATTTCTGCAATCTGGTCATCTGTTAGTGGTGGGTTAAAGTCTGGGACTGCTTCTTCGGCTTGTGCTTCAAACGCTAGACGCTCGGCTTCGAGTGGGGAACTTGGGCTCTGCCCTTCGGCTGGGTCACGCTGGAGTTCTGGTTTAACTTTTAAGCTCTCTTCACGGAGTCTCTTCTTCTCTTCTTCGCTGGGCATGGGGAACTTGATTACTTCTGCGAGTTTTTTGTTAAGAAACGCAACTACCTCTGTTGGTACTGCGTTCTCACTGATAAGTCTACCATCTTTTTGGTAACGGACTAGGTTGTTTTTTGTTGTAAAGGCTGAATATTCGCCAAAAGATACTTTCATATTCTCTCCATTTTCGCTTAAATTATGTCTATATTATACTCTATTCTTTTCATTGGTAGTACTGGCACAATAAACTCGACATTTAATAGTTCTTCGTTTGCATGCTTTTTTAACGGCATCAATAATCTCCACGCTCTTTGTTGGCTATTTGTTCTGCAAGGTAAGCGACAAACTTACCCCACTTTTGAGCTTTATCTTGTTTGGTGTTGCCCCACCCCTCTTCGGGGTCTGGTAGCGGCTTGTGTTCAGGATAAGCGTTGTAGTAGTTTATCCAGTCGCTCTCGGTCATTTCTTCAGCATTATAAACGTTATACTCGTGTTTAATCATTTTCTTAATAACGTCATCAAAATGTTTACCTAAGTGTTTTCTATAAATTGGATAGCCATATCTGTGGTCTTCGTCTTCGTGAGTAACGTGAAAGATATGGTCGAATTTCTCATCTTCGTATAAGTACGCCTCTGTGTTGTCGGGTGTGCAAATTAAATGTCCGTTGCCAGTATCAATACTAAAGGCGTATATTTGTGGTTCGCGTTCTTTACTCATAGTAGCCCTCTCTTTCCCTACGTTGCCATTCATATCGCACTTGAGAATAGTAAACTGCCATGTTAGCTAGTTGTTGCTCAAGATAAAGGGTATAGTCTTCGAGGTGGTCGTCACTCCACTCTTCTAAGGCTCGCTGGTTAAGGTAATTATTCGCCTCTAGCATCTTCGTAAGCCTCCAGTATCATTTCTAGCTCCCATTCGTTTACAAAGCCCTCTCTAAGCCATCTGTCGCATAGTTCGGGTGTCGGTTCAGTTCCAGTATTGATAAACGCTTGAGCAAACACTTCAGCAAAGTGTTCATCTTCCATGTTTTGATTGTCATGCGGAAGTTCATAGCTCATTGACTATTTCTCTGTGGTATGTCATGCAAAGAAAGATAACCAATCTGTTGCCTAATATGATGGGCTAGTCTTAAAGCTCTAAAAGCATATTCGTCAGAGTGGTGGCTTTCATGCTGTTGGGCGAGCCAGTCGGCAGTCTGGTTTGCAACTGAAAAACGGTCCGTTAATGGGACCGCTGATGCAAAGTCTATGATGTCATCTCTTAATCTTGCAAATGGTTTAACTGGTGGGTACATCTGGGCATGTAAAAGTTGGTGTGTATAGACGGTTGTCGGGATTACGAAACCACCAAGTTGTCTAAGTAGTTTATCGTTACGCTGATGATACCAATTCCGTTCCCACCATAGATGATGTTTGTTTACAGCTATTTGTTCCATATAACACCCTTTTTTTGTTTTCTTAAAAGGAAGTCTGACTGCGTGTCTTACAGGATTAGACCGAGGGCTACCTAGCACGGCTTACTGCTTCCACAAGTTTATTATATATTTTTATAAACTTTATATCCACGTTCTTTTAGATAATTTATTGCAGCTCTTTCTTCATCTGTTATAGCCTTGTTTTTAGACTTCTTTGACATCTTTTTTTGGTAGTTTCTATCTATCCAATTATTGAACTCGGCTTCTAGGGCTTGGCGGTAGAGCTCGGCTGTAGCTGCTGTTACATAGCGTCCTTGCTTAGTGACCATATTTATATACCAGTCTACTACCATATCTGGTGGTAAATCCCAGACATGTTTGGCAATATTAACAGAGGCGATAAAGCTCATCTTTAGTCCATCCCAGTTTGAATATTCTTTCTTAACCTTTTTCTTCATTTGTCAAGTTCTCCTTCTCCATAGGGGGTTCTATCCCTCCCCTGTACTCCCAGTTGCCTCTGGGAGGTAGTGGGTGAGACCCAATCCTCTTGATGTTCCCTTGTTCCCTTTACAGCTATGATGGCTATCGCTCCTGATGCACGATACTTGCTGGGTCAGCCCCCAGTCCTGTCGGATAGCTAGCATTTCTGTCGACACTATCGTTACCACTGTTCACTTAAAGGTTCTGCATTATGTACAAGGGGGAGTCACCGTTGACAACCCAAGTCAGAGCGGTGATTTATGCTTGTACACAATGACTGCTAATTTCAGTTTTTTAGTGTTTGAGCAGGGCTGAGAACCTGCCTGACAAGGTGCTTAAACCAAAAAAGCACCTCCTAAGAAGTGCTTGATTGGACGATGAAATACTTAACTAAAAGTACCGAACAGATAACCTGTTCTACATATATTATACTACTATTAGTTATATATCTCATAGTGTTTTTATCGTATCACGTTGTGGTATATTATAGTCAACAACCAAATGTAAATTACAACAGAAAGTAGAAAATGCAGCATCAGCTACCATATCCACACGATAAACAGAGAGAAATGATGCTCTCACCAGCCAGATTTAAGGCTCTCGTGTGGGGTCGTAGAAGTGGAAAATCTATGGGGGTAGCTCTCTATACGATGCTAAAAGCCCTCGAAAAACCAGGTAATTATTACATCATAGCCCCAACTTATACACAGGCTAAGTCAATTTATTGGAAAGACATCCTAAAAGTTTTAATCCCAGAAGCTATCGTTAAGAAAACAGACGAAGGCGAACTGTACATCGAGTTTCAACAGGTCCACTACCAGCTAGAAACCAAAGAAATACTAGGTTACAACATAGATTGCGACCATAGTAAAGAGAAGAACCCATCGACTATCTACTTAAAGGGTGCAAATAACCCAGATAGTTTGCGTGGAGTCTCGCTGGCAGGAGCTGTCTTGGACGAGTTTGCCTTCTTTATGTATGCTAACGACACCTGGCGAAAGATTATTCGACCAGCACTAGCCGACCAACAGGGGTGGGCTATCTTCACCTCTACCCCAGACGGAGTTCACAACTCCTTCTATGACATCGTAGAAGCTGCTAAACGGTCAATGGCTGAAAGTCTTGACCCTGCTAAGAATACTAAGTGGTTTTATTCCCACGCTACGATGCTTGACAATACATATATAGAGCACCGAGTTGAAGAGTGGAACGATACGATGGCAGAATATACCAGAGAAGGTAAGATAGATGAGTGGGTGCAGGAGTGGGAAGCTAAGTTCACCACGCCAAGCTCGCTAGTCTATAACGAGTTCCAAGACGAAGTGCATGTTATTAGCCCTAACTTAATACCACGAGAGAATGTCACCTACGCTATTGGCATGGACTTCGGACTCAAAGACCCCTTTGCAGCGGTTTTTGTGACTATCGACCAAAACGACAACTGGTATATATATGACGAGATATACTTACCAGACTTACCAGTGGACAAAATCGCAAGTGTATTGCATACCAAGATGGGTGACCAGTACTTCACGAGAATTATTGGCGACTCGGCAGGGGCAACCGAAATTGCTTCACTTAGAAGTAAAGCTCTTGGTGACCAACGAGTATGGGTAACTCCAGCCAAGAAGGGTAAAGACTCTATCAGGGGTGGTATTCGACAGGTCAAAACCAAGCTCTATGTTCGTGAAGCCACTGGCAAGCCTAAACTATTCGTAGGACGCAACTGTAAAGCTACTATTAAAGAGTTCCAAAGTTATAAACGGCTTAGAGATGCCTGGGGTGAAGTCAGCGAAACACCCGAAGATAAGAACAACCACTTAATGGATGCTCTCCGCTACTTAGTACTTGACCAGATGAGTGGAGCCAAGCCAGTACCAAAAGCTGTAAAAAGATATGACCCATCAACAGGAAGGTTAATCTCGTGATATTATTGAAATAGGAGAAAAAATGGACAATAAATATTTTCTAACAGACGACACCGCACTAGCAGCTTATCTATATTTATGTGGGTTAAAGTTTGTAGAAGCCACCGTCTGGTCAGCAGATAACCATCGCAAGAAGTATATTATCTATGACGTACCCAATCGGATAGGCATGGAAGAAGATTTTTATTTACGCAAGACTACCGTAGCCCCGATGGACTATCACGATGCCCGAGTCACGGTGTCACGCTATCTTAAAAGACAAACAACCGACCCTCGCTTTGACGCAATATAAATGGTAAACTTGAATTAACGGAGAAAAACAAAATGGAACAAAAAACTAAAGACCCCATACAACAGTTACGAGACATTGATTTATCCCAGCAAGCAGGTGGCTTTGCCGAAGCTCAACCACTAGACGGAGCCAAAACCAAGCCCAAACAAGTCGAACCACCCAAGCGAACCATCGACCCAGTTGTAGAAGCCAAGAAGTGGTCAGACCGCTATGACATCGCTAAAACCTATCAGACACCATTATTCCGTAAATGGGCTAAATGGTATGACGACATGTATGCTCATGTAACCAATGCCCAACTCGCACCGTGGAGAAGCAAGGTCTATATGCCGATTATCGCTTCTAAAGTGTGGGACTTGATTTCACGTTTTATTCAGTACCGACCAGGTTGGGAAGTGTCTATTCGGACCCTCCCAGTCAATACTTTAGATAAAGAAGCCTTTGACTTATATATGGATGAGATGAACCGTAAAGTCGAACGAGTTAAGATGAAACTCGACTACGACTACGATAACCCACTAATGGATGACAGCATCCCAGCTGAACTATTAGGGGTGATGTTAGACGCTTGCGTGACTGGACAAGGGGTAGGGCGAGCACCTTACCTCAATAAAGTCACTGCTTACAAATCGTATCTTAAAGGCGACACGGGTATAGATTATTCCAAAGTTAAAACCGACACCGCAACCGAAGGTTATAACGCATTTATGGGCGTAAATATTTTTCGGTTCTTTTTAATGCCTGGAGCCAAGAGCTTACAGAAGTCACCGTGGATTATTATTTCCGACCAAGTACCAGTGTACGAGTTGCAGCGAGACCCAAAGTACGACCAAGCAGCTGTTAAAACATTAAAGACTGGACAGTTAGTTAACGAGTTTGCCCAGTACGAAGCCTCTCGTAACCGACTAGTCGATACCCAAGACCCCCAGAGTTTAGATACCACCGTACAGATGGCTCAAATCTACGAGTGTTGGGATAAAGAGTTTAACGAAACCGTTATCTATGGCGTAGGTGAAAAAGGTTGGGTAGAACTTTATAGAGGTGAGAACATTTACTGGCACCGCAAGTACCCATTTGTTAAGTTTTCTGTTCGTGATAAGCCTTACCAGTTCTGGGGCGAAAGTATATTTGAAAACTCCGAAACCCTCCAAGCTGCTATCAACGACATATTTAACCACTTCATGGATGCATCTAATATGGCTGACGGTATGGTTGCCATAGAAGAAGGCTCTGTCGTAGAACCGTATATTGTAGAACCAGGTGGCGAGCTTCGTTACCGTGGCGAAATGCCCAAGCAGTTCAAGTTCCCATCACCAGACGCTGGTGGGGTGCAGACATCGCTTAATATCATTACTGGAGCGATTGAAAACGCTACTATATCGCAGTACGCATCAGGTGTGCCAAATAGCTCAACTGACCAAACACAAGGCACTGCAACAGGCGTTACAAGGATGATGGAAGCAGCAGCCGAGAAGGTTGGCTTTATGCGAAGTAACTTTAGACGTAGCTGGCGTGAAGTTGGGCAGATGTGGCACTCCAATACCCAGCAGTTTATGCGTAGTGACGTAGTAATAGAAAAAGAAGTAAAGGGTCAGAAAGTTACCGAAATATTACGCCCAGAAGATATGATGGGTATATTCGGAGTTAAAGTTGATGACGGTTCATTCGAGCCAATATCTAAAGACCAGAAGAAACAAGACTTCTTAGCTTACAAAGACTTTATTCTTAGCTTGCAAACGGCATCCGTGGCTCAAGCAGAACGCACCCAAGACCCAAATCAGGCACTTAACATCGACTTTGCTCAACTACTTAATAGGGGTAGCGAGCACTACTCTGAAAATGCCACTCACTTTATCGTAAGTAATACCGAGATTACCCCACAGCAACCAAGTGCCCCAGAAGCGGTCACCGCCCAAGATGACCCTAATGCCCCAATGCCTGGTACTGAAACTGGAGCACAGCCTATGACACCAGAAGAAGCTGGAGCGATAGACCCAATGTCTGTTCAGCCAGATGGCAAGTCGATGCCAGACAGCTTCCCAGTTAGAAATATAAATGCACTAGCACCAATGATGTAAGGAGATTAAATGTCAGACTACACAGACCAATTAGAAGCCAAACTACAAGCATCACGCAACAGGTTGAAGCAGGGCAACGAAATGAAAGCCCTAAAGGATAATGCTGCAACATTGTTCGAGATTATAGATGGCGAGATTAGCTTAGTCGTTAATAGGATGACCACTCCTACCCCAATGACTTACGAGCAATACTTATCAGCTCACGGGCAAGTAGTGGGTATACGCAGAATACGAGATTTGATAAACTCTAAAGAAGCCGAGGCAGTATCTGCCCAACAAGAAGTTAAGGCTATAGAGCAGCAATTAAATCAATTCAAAGATGAATCGAAGCAACAGTAGACAAGAAGACGAGCAGCGAGCCAAACAAGCTAAAGGCAGAGTAGAGACTGCTCATGGTGGTGAATTAGTAGAAGCTATCGCCCCAGAAGATTTAGTATCGGTGCATGACTCATCGTGCAAGCATGAAAAACTTGTGCATGACCCAAGTGAGACAGAGTTTAACGCATTTATTTGTGCAAACCCTGACTGTGGGGAAGTTATGCTGTATGATAAAAGTAACAATTAAGTAAATGGAAGGAAAATAAAATGCCACCAAGTGAACCAAGCCCATCAGACATAGAAGCAGTATCAAACGCAATAGGGGTACCAACAGTCGTACCAGACACTCCAGTAGCTGAACCAGTTGCCCAGCCAGTACAACCAGCTCCAGCCGAACCAGCAGCTGACCCATTTGCAGCCTTCGGTGCTCCAGCCGAACCTAGCCAGCCCGTGACCGCACCAACTCCCCCTAGTGAGCCGACCCCACAGCCACAACAGCCTGTGGAACCTCAACAAAGTGCACCACAGGACAACTACCAGTCATACGAAGACTATATGAACGAAGTCTTAAAAGACGTACCAAAACCTAACGACGTACCTAACCCGAACGACATCTCACCAGATGACCCAGAAGGTCTAAAGAAGTTCTTTGACGACTTAGTTAACACCGCAGTAGCTAAAGCAACATCTGAAATCTCCCGTAAGACGGCTTTACAATCTAAAGAACGAGCACTATGGGACGAAGCCTTTGATAAGTATGGCTCACTAAAGACCAAACCACAGCTCCGAGACATGGTGCATAATATTCGTATGGGCTACTTTAACAGGGGTATTGCTATCACTCCGAAGCAAGCAGCTGACAAATTACTAGAGTCTCTAGGCAATCAGTACAAGCAAGGTGTAGCCGACAACCAAGTGGTGACAACTATCGAGAGCGTCCAACCAACTGGTGGTGGCAGTGGCAATCAAGCTCCTACTAGTATGGACCGCAACGAGATGCTCACATCACTACAAACTGGTGGTGAAACAGCTCTTGCAGAAATGCTTGATGCCCAGATTAAAGCTGGCAAGTTGTAGATATTCACTTATTGCTTTGCTATAATTGTGTATGTTAAGATAATTGTATAGACAGCATTAGCTGTTGGAATAAAACAAATAAGGAGAAAAATATGGCAGCATCACTGACTTATAACAACCCTTCCCTCAAAGAAGATTTGTTAGATGTTATTACCAACCTAAGCCCAACTGAAAACCAGTTAGCAACAGGCTTAAAGAAAAGCAAAGCAAACAGCTCTGTACACGTTTGGCTCGTAGACAGCTACGATGCAGTAACGACTACTTCTGCTGATAAAATCACCGTTGAAGGTGCCGATTACGGTGCTGGTGATGTTACGAACCCAACTCGTAAGACTAACTACACGCAGATTATCAAGCAGGACTGGAAAGTTTCTGGCACAGAACAAGCTACCGCACACGCTGGTATGCAATCACCAAAAGCCTATCACATGGCTAAAAGCATGGTGCACTGGAAGAACAAGCTAGAGTGGAGCCTATTAAATGGTGTCGCTGCTGCTGGTAACGCTTCCACAGCTCGTGAAATGGGTGGTATCTTCGACCAAGTTACAACCAACAAAGTAGCTAACGCAGCTGCTGACTTTACTGAAACCCTTATGAACGATTACTTCGGTCAAGTATGGGGCACAAGTGCAAAAGCACCTGATGCAGTATATGTTGGTGCTCTAGGTAAAAGAGTTATCTCGGCTTTCACAGCTGGTTCAACCAAGTTTACTCAAGTTAACGACAAGCGTTTGATAAACACAGTAGATGTTTACGAGAGCGACTTCGGTGTAGTTAAAATCTTCTTACACCGCTTTATCAATGATGTATTAGCAGCTGGTTCAACAGGTAACATCGCAATCTTGCGTGAAGATACTTGGGCAATCGCTAACCTTCGTGAGCCAAACAACTTTGACGCTCCTAAGGGTGGAGACTACGAAAAGGGTGCAATCTTAGGCGAAAGCACACTTGAAGGTCTTTACGAAAAAGCTAACTTCGTAGGTAAGGGTTACAACAACTTCGGTTAGACTGACCGCTACTATACAAATGGGGCTCCACTTATGGAGTCCTTTTTGTTATACTAAAGACAAACAAGGAAACGAAAAATGCAAACCAAATACAATACCAAATCAAACGAATTAGCCCAACAGATAATAGACTGCAAAGATGACCGAGTTAAGCGGTGGAAACTCGTCCACGACTTACTCCGTAAACAGAATAAGAAGGCTCGCCAAGAGCAGAATAAAACTGCTAAAGATGCCAAGTACTTCCGTGATAATAAACTGGTACGCAAAGATAAAACAAAAACAATGGGTCTCCGATGGGGAGTTGCTCTTCCACCAACGACTTACACTGCATTAGTGCAAGCCGATGTCTTAGTGTTTGGTAAGTCTGACTTACAGCACCCAGACAAAGAAGCAACACTCGACCTAAAAGGCTCAAATAAAATAGTAAAGGACCTGGAGAAGGCATTTCCCCAGTACAAGGTAAGCTAAATGGCAAACACAATCACCCAAGATGACGTACTCGACTCGCTACATAATTTAATGGGGCACCGAGTTAACCCAGGTGGAACAGATGACGACTTAAAACGATTTGTCCAACGGTCATTTGACTACTGCTGGCGATACTATCGCTGGAACTTCTCACTTAAAAAGGCAACTATCGCAGATGACGGTATCTTACCAGCTGACTTTGATTACGAAGGCTACCGAGTATTTGACGGCATAACAGAGGTCGGGTTAGCAGATACACTCACTAGCTCTACATCTGGCTCGGCACTTGTATGGGACTCGGCAACAAATAGGTACATTTTAGAGCCAACGGCAGAATGTACGGTGGTCTATCAGATTACCCCACCAACTCTTGCAGACACCGCAGTACCATTTCCTTCGGCACAAGTCGTTGCATTAGGGGCAGCAGTGTACGCTAAACAAGCAGAAAACCCAACTCGTGCAGATGTTACCCAAGAGTGGGACATGTTCCATAGCGAACTAGACCGACTAGTAGGTAGAGCTGACTTTGCACAAACTCGCAGACCAGTCCACTATCTTGATGCAGCAGGTACTTTTGTAGGCGATGTAGGTTAAGCCATGAAACAGTGGAAGCGACAACCCTACGCTAGAATACGACAAGGTGGTAGCGGTACCGCCCCCTATGAAGAGATACGAGTAGTCAACCCATCTCGTGGATTAAACTTATTAGTTGCCGATATACTTGCTAACGACAAAGAAGCCACCCAGGGTACTAAGAACATCGAGTACGTTGAAGGTGGAGCAGCTCGTAAGCGGATGGGCTATCAAGTAGCTGGTACTGGGCTTTCCAACCCACCAAAGGGACTTAGCCAATATATGTCCGAGACGGCTAACTATCCGATAACTACTGACGGTGGAGTACTCAAGAAGTACCAAAGCGGAGTGTGGACGGCTCTATCTGGGGTGACAGTTGACCCATCAGCCAACATCTCCATCACCCCATTATTCGGTAAGACCTATGCTTGGGACGGTGTAAATGGTGGAGTCGTGTTTGACGGTACATCAGTCACTCGCCCAGGGACAATGCCGAAAGCTAAGTTCTCGGTTACTTATAAAGGCTATCACGTTGCATCAGGTGTAGACGGTCAACCATTTAGGCTATACTTTGCACCATCAGATGAAACATCACGCTTTACTCGTTCGACTCCTCCTACCGACCCAGCCGACCCAGACCTATCAACGGCAGCAGGTGTACCAGGGGCAACTTCGTTTACTGGTGATACTTCCCCAAGAGCGATAGACATTAACAGAAACGATGGTCAAAAGGTTATTGGTCTTGGCTTTTTCCAAGACTTACTTATTGTCTTCAAAGAGAAATCTATCTACCAGCTATACTTTAATTCAAGTGATGGCTTTGTTGTTGAGTTAATTACATCATCTTATGGTGCTGTGAGCCACGGTGCTATCGCCCAAGTTGAAAACGACTGCTACTTCCTAACAGATAAGGGTGTCTATGTTCTAGGTAACGAGCCTAACTACTACGCCTCTATCCGAACGAACGAGCTTAGCTCTCGCATTAAAACACTGCTCCAGCGAATTAACCCAGCTTACTGGGACCGCTGTGTGGCAGACTATCACGATGACAGGTACTTCTTATCTGTACCACTCGACACTAACACCGAGTGTAACGCTTTGATTGTTTATGACCGCAGGTTCTATGCCTGGGCGTACTGGGATAATATCCGAGCCAACGCTTTGTACTTGTTTAAGGATAAAGACAATGATGGTACTAGCCACTTCTACTTCTCTGAATATAGTTCGGCAAGTGTCTGTGAGTTTATACCTGGGCTGTATAGCGACAAAGGAGAGGCTATAGAGCAGGTGTTTGTTACCAGAGCCTTTGACGGCAAAAAACTCGATAGAGAGAAGTACTGGTATGTCTTTAGACCGATATTCCGACTGACGACTGGTACGGTACAGATTAGCTTTATTAACGAGAACGGCTCGATTGGTCGCCCAGCTACAGTCGCCCCAGTATTAACTGGTGGTATAGGCACCGACCAGTTTGGCAGCTTGTTATTCGGCACATCCCAGCAAGATACTTATACAGATAGCGACTTAGGTATTAGTGGTAGTAGCGGAGAAAGCAGCTCCTCAACTGACTCAACGAACACCGTTTATAACATTGGTATCACGCTAGATTCACGAACGATGAAGTTCAAGTTTGAAAACAATGGTGTTAATGAGACATTTACACTGCTCGGATGGATAATTTTGTTCCAAGAAAAAGACCATGAGCGTTTTGATGGAGCCTATACTATTAGATAAATTAAAATGGTATAATCAAGGTATATCTTAAAATAAACAAAGGAGAAAAAAATGGCAGTATATTGGATAGGACAAGACGGAAACGCCTATGTTAAGGGCGATGATGGCAGAGTAGTCAACTATGGGAAACCAGACTTAGGCACAGATGATAACACACTAGGTTATCTTGGTAGCAACTTCGATAACCTACGCATAGAAGCTACTCGAATAGATGACCCACTTCCTGGTGGTGTACAACAGCAAGCAGCACCAACAGGAGGAGGCACTGGCGGTGGTGGAACTGGCAAAACTGGCAAAACAGCAGCTGAAATAGCAGAAGAACAGCGTATCGCAGCTCAAAATGCTGAACGAGCTGCTCTAAAAGGTGAAATATCTGGCTACGAAGATGACATTGAGACTACTTACGGTAGCTTATTTGGTGACTTAAATAACCTGATTGTCGAGCGAGACAAAGAACTAGAGACCCAGTATGGCGACCAACTTAAAAAAGCTGGTGAACAGTACACTGGTGCTATACCAGAGATTGAAAGAAGCTATGCAGCACTTGGTGCAGCCGACTCAACTGACCGTGGCGATGCTAAAGATAAAGCTAAAAAAGGCTTTGATGAAACTACTGCAACTATCGGAAGCAATAAGACTGCCGATAAAACTAAGCTAGGTGCTTACAAGACAGAGACCGAGACTAAGCTGAACCAAGATAGGGAAAATGCTCGTAGCGTTATCAGGAACGCAAGAACAACAGAAGATGTAGATGCCCTCCGCACTGGTCGCAACTCACTACAGACGAACTTATCAGACGCAGCGGTTACCAAGAGCACACTAGGTACTAGCGGTTCAGCTCGAAAAGCTGTATCAGACCTTACTAAAGACGGTGGACGCTTTGATGCAGCCGTAGGAGCCCTAGACTCTATAATTAAAAGCTCAATGAGTGGTGCGGTTAAACAAGCAGCTGTCAAAGCTATCACCGACAACGCTGGCTTATCAGAAGATGAAAAGAAAAAAGTCGATGAGATGTACGGCAACGTATACGCTGAACAACAGGCACTTTAAGGAGGTGAAATATGGGCTTATTCACGGGCATAGGAGACTTCTTTAGGGGAGCATTTGGTGAAGATGAAGAAGAGAAGCGAAGGCGTAAGGAACGAGAACGCCAAGCTGCTCTAGCTCGTGCCCAGCAAAAGCCAAAGCCAGAGTCTTTTAATGACCTACAAAAGCCAGCAAAAACCCAGCGACAAGCATTTGATAATCGCCCAACTGTACAGCCAAAGACTGGTCCAGTAGTACTGAAACCAGAGATAGAGCAAGAGATTAAGCGAGCCAAGAGCAATAAGCCAGCACCAAAAGTTGCCCCACTACCAGATATGGACTTTAAGGCGTTTACTGCCAATAAGAACGATAGGGGTTGGCTACCAGACCAAACAGAGATAAAAGTTGATAAGCAGTATAAGACCAATAAAGATAAGTTCGTAGCTGATTACGACAAATTAAATAAAGATACTAGGGAGATTTACTTCCAACAAGTAAGAGCCTTAGCCAAGAAGGGTGACCAAGCTGCCAAGAACGCTTACGATGCCCTAGTTGAGACTAATCGTGTACCAAAGGATGACCTACTAGAGAAGGGTGCAGCTGTATTATCTGTACCAGGTAGGTCTATTTTGCGTGTCGGTACTGGTATCGTACAGGGTGGAGCTGGAGCGTTTGACTGGTTATCACCAGGTCACGGTACGAACAGGGTTAGCAAAGCAAGCACATCAGCAGCCAAGTTCCAAGACAAAGCTGCCGAAGAAGCAAATGTTGGTGGGCTTTATCGTGCTGCCAATATACCAGTTGAGATAGCTTCTTACCTGATTCCAGGCACAGCAGCTTTCAAAATAGCTAAAAGTATGCCCAAGGGAACTAAATTAACAGCCGACATTGTTAATCAGATAGCTAGTAAGGTAGATGATGCTGGCGAAGCTAACAAAGTACGCCAATTCTTGGCTAATCAGATGCGTAGGAACCTTGCATTAGACGAAATCTTACAAGAAGTAGCCGTAAATACTCGCTATGTTGGTCAAGACTCGGCTCAAGGCAAGGATATAAGCCCAGCGAGCGTGGCTACCGATGCTGCATTAAGTGCTGCTGGTACACTTTTGGTCCCAACCAAGCTAAATAAGAATAAGAACGCTATAAAAAACCTAGAAGAAGACGAAATTGCTTCTGGTGCTGCATTAACTGGTGCTAAAGGGCTTGATGAAGCAGCTCAAAGACAAGCAGACGAAGCTACTAGGGCTGCTAAAGAAGCCGAAGACAAGATGTATGAGCAGGGAGTACGAAATACGTCTGATGAAGACCTAGAAGCCATAGCTAATAACGACCAATCTATACCAAGTGCTCGTGATGATGCCCAAGCAGAACTAAATAGGCGTAATCCACAGCAAGACCCCAACCAACCTAACGAAGATGAGTACGGAAAGCCAGCTTACCAGCGTAAAGCTGAAACAGAAGCTATTATTAGGCGTGAAACCGACAACTTTAACCGCTATATTAACAACAACCCACAATTAACCCAGGCAGAGATAGAAAAGGCTAGAGAAGCCACCAAACTACGCATTAAACAGCTTGTAGATGAGCTTAATGCTAACCGTTTTGGTAATGAACAGGCTATCACCGAACAAGGTGACCAAGTTGCCGAACAAGTCCAAACACAACAGACTACAGCCGAAAATGTCCAAGCTGAACAAGCTGCTGGCACTAATCCCGACCTTACAGGCACCGAAGCCCCCAACCCAGCTGCTGGCGACCCAGAGATGGCTGCTAACAATGCCTATAACATAGATAAAGCCTACGAAGACATAGACTCAACGAGTTCTAAGATAGCTGATGCTACTCAAGAGACTACCAACCCAATCCTAAAGCTCATCAATGCAGCAAGACGCAACACTACCGATAAATACCGTAGTGGTGTTGATTTTTTGCGTAACAAAGCCAATGACTTAATCTATGACAAAACGATTGGCTCGAACAACAACATCAGTGCAGCCCCAACATCAGCTATACGGATGCTATTCGACAAGTTCGGTATCAAAGACCTAGACCGCATGGACATCAACTCATATAGCTCTATGCGAGGTGCTAACGAAGCTAGAGTCAAAGCACAAGCTAGAGAAATAGAAGAGATGATGGCTAAAGCTGGTAACCCAGAAGAAACATCCAAGCGACTATACCAAGTCTTTGAAGAGCCAGACATGTTAGCTAGGATGTACGGTGAAGGTACACCAAAGATAAGCCCAGACGACCTAACGCCCGAAGAACGGCTAATATTTGACCGACTGGTAGAGCTTAACAAGGTTCGTAACGAGGTATGGTTCAGAATATTACAAGAACGAAGAGCTGCTGGGTTAATAGATGACAAGAAACTAGCCGAAGCCTACCAGAGCTATGTAAGAAACAAAAGTGGTTTGCACTCACCTCGTATCTACGACTTAGACCTAGAAGATATGGGTATTGGTATTAAAGGTAACTCTAACAAGGGTGCCTATATTAAGCGAAAAGACGTAGCTGAACTCCCACAAGAGGTGATTGACAGCATTAACGCTAACCCAGCCCAGTCAATGCTATTCCGACTACAAACTGGCTTAGATGAGTTAGGCAGAATACAGGCTGTTAAGCAAATAGTAGATGCTGGTTATGTACGAGACGTACAACCAAACAAGAACTGGGTGAAACTAGAAGGTCAACAGTACGGGGCAGCCAACGGTAAATATGTCGATAGTCGTATTGTGTCTGAACTGGAGAACAGGCACATCTTCACCTCTGATGCTGGTCAAAAAGCCAGCGACCTATTAGATGTGTACCGCAATAGTATATTTGGTTCGCTAGACCGAGCCGTGAAGCGAGCTAAAACGGCTTATTCACCAGGCACATTCTTGGGTAACTTATTGTCTAACCCACTATTCTTTAACCGTGGGTCTGGGGTGAACTTTGTATCACAGTCTTATGGTATGGCTAAAAACGTACCAGCTTTAGTACGACACATGAAGGGCGAAGTACTTGACCAAGACATTCTAGAGATGCAGAGACTGGGCATAAAACTTGGTAACACAACTGACGAGTTAGTTGGTGGTAAGCAGAACTACCGTGTGCTAGATGACAAGGGTGCATTGACTAAAGCCAAAGATATTGTCTTATTACCTAACCAGATTTATGCAGGAGCTGATGACCTTGCTAAAGTCACTATCTTTAAGACGCTTAAAAGCCGTGGCATGGACAGCCGAACAGCAGCATTACGAGCCTCACAGTTCACCCAAGATTATGCTAACGCTGGTCGAGTTGTTCAAATGCTCGCAGACAGCCCAATTTTAGGTGCACCGTTCGCTCGCTTCGTGCCAGAGCTACTACGCTTAACCAAGAACAACATAGTCTACAACCCTGTTGGTACCTTTGCTGGTCTCTACGCTATAGCTGCTATTCAAAAAGAGCTTAACGATAAATCTGGCGAAACCCCAGAAGAACGAGCTGCTAGAGAAAACGCCCCAGGTAAAGTAAAGATACCGTTCACAAGCTGGATTAACCGCATGGTTGGTCTTGATGGTGATATATCGCTCGACTTCCCAGTAGGAGATAGTGCTATCAACGCAGCTAGGGCTTTAGGATTTAACTTCCCCATCGAGCCAGGTGCTGATGCTACCGAGTCACTGATTAGAAACTTGGCACCGTTCACTATACCGTTTAGAACTGGTCCTAACGGTACAACTGACTTCGAGGGGCAGATGATAGTTAGCTCTATGGCATTACGACCATTAGCTGAACAATTCTTCAACGAAGACTTTATGGGTAGAAAGATTGATGACCCAACCAATAAGATTAGATGGGAAAAATCTGGTGGTGATGAAATGAAATACACCGATAACCTAAGCCCAGAGGCGAAGCGTAACAACCGACTATACCACTTGTTTATGAACTGGTCCCCACTGGCGAGCGAGACCGATGCCGTAGTAACCGAAACTGGCATGAGAGATGCGATAACCCAACCAGGGGTAAACGACACAAAGAAAGACTACTACGGTAAAGACCGCACCCCAATGCAAGCCTTCCTCCGCAGTCTTGGTATAAAGGTAGAGAACAACGATGCCGAAGCTCGCCAACGCAGAATGGATATGAACGAGTATTTCGAGCAAGATAAGCCAAAGACTGACGCTTGGCTAAACGAAAACCCCGACTTAGCCGATGCTTACTGGAAGATTAGAAGCACCACCAGAGACCGTTACACCGATGTCTCGGCTAATGACATCATCTCACCAGAGAAGTATAAGCTGATAGCTGGTGACCAGTCTGGTAGGTTGTTTAACTTCTTTAAGCAACAGGCAATAGACGAAAGCAAGAAAACTGGTGCACCGCTAGACCCAATCTACACACTACCACCAGACCAAGCTAACCAAGTCGTCCAATTAAAGG
>ERZ724522.354-NODE-354-length-30644-cov-4.864755_pt1 | contig 30644 bp, 38 predicted proteins | sample MGYA00376055_ERZ724522 | MGnify/ENA primary metagenome ERZ724522 (study PRJEB28724, sample SAMN07190884) | wastewater metagenome | isolation source: effluent of sewage treatment plant in Hong Hong | place: Hong Kong | collected 2016-03-17 ...
CTCCGGCTACGGCTACGGCTACGGCTACGGCTCCGGCGACGGCTCCGGCGACGGCGACGGCGACGGCTACGGCGACGGCTACGGCTACGGCGACGGCTACGGCGACGGCGGATTAAAAACCACCACACCATGACCACCCGCAAACTCATCGAATACTACACCTACTGCCTCGCCGCAGCCATCGCAGCCGGCCAATACTTCGGCCCCATAGCAGCCATCGCAGCATTCGCAGGCACCGCCATACTCCAGACCCACCAACAACAAACCCAGCGCAGACCCTGATCACCACACACAACCGAAGGCGGGGACAATGAAGCCGCCCGCAAACGAGCCGGCGGCCACAAGTCCCATTTTCTTTTCATGGTCGAACCACTTTCGTTTGATCGTTTTGGAATTTGTTCACACAACACCACCCCCGATGCAAATCGGGGGCCTTTTAAAAGCCAAGTCCACGGGAAGGAAGTTTTGTTTTAGTTTCATCATTTGGTATCAGGCGGCGCCACTAAAAGCCACACCCCCCCCCGGCAGGCGCCGCCCACCAAACGAAGCAACCCCTCCCCTTCAAGATACTTTCATGAGATTATTGCACGGCAAAGCCGCCCTGAAACGACCGGGCGGCCCAACCGCCGAAAAAAGAATTTGGTTTTGGGGTTATTACCGACCGGGGCTACGACGTGAATCTGTAGCGCACGTGCCCCGGTTTTTTCACCCCCTTAAAAAAACGCAGCAGCATGCAAGTCATCACCGACACCACCAACCGACTCCTCACCCTCCTCCAGGGCACCGGAGTAAAACGCACCATCATCAGCGACACCCGCATCGAATTCTTTCCACGCCTCACCGACGAAGCCATAGAACGCCTCACCAGCCCACAAGAACTCACCGCCGGCCCCGATACATCCCTCTACACCGCATACATGCGCCACCACTACCCCAGCACCCGACGCCCACACACATTCACCCCCGGCGACTACGACCTCACCGGCCCGCAGCCCCGAAACACAAAACCCAAAACACAAAACCCAAAACCCAAAACCCAAAACACACCATGAACGCCACCCGACTCGAAGCCCTCCACACATACCTGCAAGCCCTCAGAGACTACTTTAAACTCAACGACCAATTCCGCGCCGCCTGGCGCTACGCCGACCGCCGCGCCAGCATCGCCGAACCACGCCGACAAGCCTACAACCTCGCCGAAACCCGCCGCAACCAACTACACCAACTCATCGTCGACAACCCCGACGAACCCACATACCTCGACCGACAGGCACGCATCCTCATAGAAAAATGGGACAACCGCAACCAACAACTCGAAATATACCGACAAGAACCCAACGGACACAACCTCCAACACCTCAACGAAGCCGAAAAAAACTGCAAACAAAAATCCGCCGAAATCATCGAAATCATAAATAAAACAACCTAATGCAAAACCCAATCATAATGCTCACCAGCATCATCGCCGACGAAATGACCCCCGATATGATCGCCGACGAAATGGAACGCGCCATCCAACACTTCCGCACCACCGGCGATTTCCACAAAATACAAGCCGTCTCCATGCTAGTACAGCACAAATCCTTCATAGAACGCCATGGCTCCATCGAAAAAATGATACAACGATTCGAAGAGTTCGAATCCGTGAAAAAAGCATTCGAACACACCCAAAACAAATCATGAAATGAAACTCTTCACCCGCATCCGCAACCTCCTGCGCCCCCGCATCATCACCCACATACAGCCAGCCGACACCCCCGGCGCCCGCTACGCATTCATCAACGACGACGACACACTACCCATATACACCAGCATCGGCATATCCGAACAACGCGCCGACCAAATCGCAAAAATGCTCTCCGACGCCATCACCCTCCACGGCCTACAAAACCACACCCTCACCTCCGAACACCTCCTGAACACCATACAGCCAGCCACCACCGTAGAAGTCATGTACGCATTCGTCATGCTCGGCATCAAAATAGAACGCCACCGAAAAGAAACATTCGACCGCGAACTCCTGCAAGCCATCGTCCAGCAAAGCCGCCGATAACAAATTGCACGAGGCCCCGCCACTCGTGAAAACCAACAACTAACAAATACCGCAGCATGGCACGCATCCGCAACATCAAGCCCGACTTTTTCAGACACGAGCACCTACAAGACCTCGAAGCCGCACACCCCGGCGCCTACATAATGCTCGTATACCAGGCCCTCTGGACACAATGCGACGCCAACGGAATATTCCCCTGGAAACCCCGAACACTCAAACTCGACATACTACCCTTTCTCCACTACGACCTCGAAGCCACCATGCACATACTCCTGCAGCACGGCTACATCAGGCAATTCCAAACCGAAGGAAACACATACGGCATAGTACCCACCTTCAAAACCCACCAGCGCATCACCGGAAAAGAAGCAACCGAAGGCGAGAAATACCCGAAACCAAACCAATCAATACCGGGAAACACCGGGGAAACAACCGGGAAACAACCGGATGCCCAGGGAGAGGAAAGGATAACAGGAAAGGAAAACAGGGAGAGGGAGGGATCAAACGCGCCCGCGCGCGAGGAAGAAATTGAAATCGAAAAACAAACAGCCGCACCGGCCGCCGCCGACCCCTACACTTACTGCCTCCACGCCATCAACACCTGGGCCCGCCCCGACAACTGGCAGCCCCTCCGCGACTACGCCCAATCCGTCGGCTACGACCCAGCCCGATACGGCCCCGTCGCCGACGAAGTCAAAAAATTCACCGCCCACTGGCTCGATCTCAGCCGCGTCGCCAGCACCGACCGCGGCGCCTTCATCATCGACCCCGCTCAATTCTTCCAGGACAAAGGCCGCAAATGGCTCCTCGACGCCAAAAACTTTAACAAACCTCCAAAAAAACGCACCGACCACAAACCAAAATACGACCCCCCACCCCGCCCCAGACACCACACCCCCAACGCAACCGACGCCGCACACATATCCGGCCTCACAGGCAAAATCATAACCGAAATCGGAACATGAAAAAACAACCCTACACCATCACCGCACTCATCACCCCCAATCCCACCCCGCGCCCCATCGAATCCCGCACCGACATCCGGCGCCACGCCCTCACCCACAGCGCAGGCATCACCGAAATACACCTCACCGAAAACCACCTCGTAGCCCTCAGCATCCACATCACCGCCACCCCCGACCCCATCGACCCAAACCTCCCCGACACCAAAGCCCAAAACGCCGCCATCGAACACCTCCGCGCCGAAGCACACGCCCGCTACCCCCGCCAAAAAATCAACAAATACAAACTCTACGCCACCGCCGCACCATGAACGACCACGAAATCATCGACCACGACCCAACAGACACACCCCCTGAAATGATACCCATCTATTTCCCAACCGAACAATGGGCCTTCACATTCTTTGCATTCGCCATCATCGGATTCTTTACACTACTCTATCTCATCATCAGCACCCTCGTATTCATCCTCTACACCTACTGGCCATGATCTACGTCACAGCCTCCATATTCACCATCATAGGCTTCATCGCCGGCATACTCGTCGCCGGAAGGTCCAGAGCCGAACTCGAAACCCGCATCATCGAACTTGAAGCCCGCATCACAGGCGCAAAAATCCAATACCAAATCCTCAAAGACATCTACGATAGCCTCCTAAAACGCTACCACATACTCCTCCACAAAAAAAACCGCCCCAATGACCCCAATGACCTTAATGACCCCAATGACCCCAATGACAAAAAATGACGAATAACATGCACGACCCACTCATCACCCAGATCGCCGACCTCGTCGCCGACCGCCTCAACTACGACGCACTCGCCGCCCGCATCGCCGATCACCTCCGCACCGCCCCATCCGGCAGCGCCGCCCGCATCGCCGACCCCGGCGAACTCATCGAAGTCATAGCCATCCGCCACGCCCTCGGCCGCCGTGGCCGCCCCATGGCCCACCAGACCTTCCACAAAAACTACATCGACACCCGCCGCCTCACCCTCGTGCCAGGCCCCAGCGGATCCAAACGATACGTCCTTCGCTCCCAATGGGAGCGAGTAAAAGCAGAAATAAAAACCTCGTAACACAATGGGAGCAACCAAAACCAATATCAGCATCATCGCCGTCGACCTGTTTTGCGGAGCCGGAGGAGTCTCCGAAGGATTCCGCCAGGCCACCGACCAGCACGGCCACCAGGTAGCCTACATCGCCGCCGCCGTCAACCACAGCCCCGTCGCCATACAAAGCCACCAGGCCAACCACCCCGACACACTCCACCTCGAAGAAGACATCTGGCTCGCCAACGTCGAAGCAATAGCCGAAGCCGTCCGCAAAGCCAAACACCTCTACCCCGGTGCCCGCGTTGTCATCTGGATGAGCGCCGAATGCACCCACTATTCCCGCGCCAAAGGCGGCAACTCCCGCGACCCGAAATCCCGCACCCTGCCAGAATCCATATTCCGCTACATCCACGCCATACACCCCGACTACATCTACGTCGAAAACGTCACCGAATTTATGTCCTGGGGCCCCCTTGTGCCCAAAATAACCGGCACAAAACACCCCCATTGCCCCCTCACATTCGACAGGAAAACCCGCACCCACGGCCCTACCCTCGTGCCCGAAAGCCGCACCAGCGGCCGCCACTACGCAGCATGGGTGCGCGCCATCGAAACCCTCGGCTACCGCTACGATTTCAAAATCCTCAACTGCGCCAACTACGGGTGTCACACCACCCGCGAGCGATATTTCGGCATCTTCGCCCGCCCAACCCTACCCATCCGGTTCCCTCAACCCACCCACGGCCCCGCCAAAAGCCGCGCCGGCGGCCTTTTCCAATCCACCCTACGCCCCTGGCGCCCCGTCAGCGAAGTCCTCGACCTCCACGACCACGGCGCCAGCATCTTCGAGCGCCCCGAGCCCCTCGTAGAAGCCACCCTCCAGCGGATACTCGCCGGCCTCCACAAATTCGTCGGCCAGCCCGCATTCATGTCCAAATACTTCACCGGGCACCCCGCCAGCAAAAACTACAGCCTCCACCAACCCGCCCACACCGTCACCACCCGCGACCACAACTCCATCGTATTTATTCAGAAATATTTCAAAACCGGCATCTGCACCTCCATAGGTCAGCCATCCCCCACCGTCACCACCCGCGACCGCTTCGGCCTCGTCACCGCCCAATACGCCCGCGCTCCGTTCATCATGGCCACCAATTTCAGCAACATAGGCAGCAGCGTCAGCGAACCCATGCGCACCATCACCGCCGACCGCCACTGGCACTACCTCCTCAACCCCCAATTCAAAAACGCCGGCAACAACATCGCGGCCCCCGCGCCCACACTCATTGCCCGGCAGGACAAACGCCCCATACAACTCGTCAGCGTCGCCCCCACCGGCCCCGATCACTCCATCGATCAGCCCGGCGACACCGACACCACCCTCCTGATAAAATCATTCATGCGCCGGCACCACATCCGCGACATCAAAATGCGCATGCTCAAAATCATAGAACTCAAACTAATAACAGGATTCCCTGCCGGATACATCCTGAAAGGCACCCAGGGACAACAAAAAGAAATGATCGGCAATGCCGTACCCGTCTACATGGCCCGCGCCTTCGCCGAAACACTACACCACGCAGCATAAAAAAACACCACCCATGTCAGCAAGAAAAGCACACCACCACCACACCATCGAAGCCGACACCCGTGGCAAAGAGCGCCCCATCCTCTTCTCCACCGACATGGTACGCGCCATCCTCGCCGGCCGCAAAACCCAGACGCGGCGCATCATAAAACCCCAACCCTACCGCGACCTCGATGGATGGTGGAAATTTGAAGGCCTGCGCCCCAAAGCAGCCCGCAACACCGGCGCAATCGCCAGCAACGTCAGCGTCGAAAATTGGCCACTATTCGCATCACCCTACGGCTACCCCGGCGACCGCCTCTGGGTGCGCGAAACATGGCTCCCCGGCGCATGGGATGCCCACTCAGGCATGATAAAAGCCATCTACAAAGCCGACATAAAAAAAAGCGGGTGGATAATTCCCTACCCTGACGACGACGATTGCCAAAAATTCAACCACCTCTGGCAATCCATCTGCGACGAACTCGACCGCAAAGGCATACACCCCGATGCCTCCGGCATGTACCAATTCAACCGCGTGCAAAAACAACCCCTCTCCTGGCGCCCCTCCATCCACATGCCCCGCGCCGCCTGCCGCCTCCTGCTCCAAATCACCGACGTCCGCATCGAGCGCCTCAATGATATCACCCCAGCCGACGCAATCAAAGAAGGATGCCAATACGCCTCAGACACCGCCGAAGAATACATGTACACAGACTGGTACAAAAACCTGTGGACATCCATCAACGGCCCTGGCTCCTGGGAAGCCAACCCATTAGTCTGGGTCATCACCTTCAATCCCCTTCCCCTATTCGCCGAAACACCACCGTCCGTTCCACCAAATACCGACCCGGAGCCAGCCGCCCCAGCAGCCGCTCCACCCGGTCATCCCCCAGCCTGATCACCTCCCCCTTTCGGTCAAGCCTTCGGCCGTGATAATCCCGTTCAGCAGTATTCACATCGCGGCGGTCCTTACGCGACAGCCCCGGCCAGATATCCGGCCGCACAACATCATAAAAATCGCGCCACGCCTGGCGCTCATCCATATCAAAATCAAAATTTGTCATCCTGTCTGGACCCGTCCGCTCTACACACGAAAAACGGGCCCCGCAAAGAAAATAAACAATTACGAAAATGAACGCCACCCTTTTCGATACCACCACCCACCGCATGAACATGCGCGACAGCATCGACATCACCGTAGCCACCCTACAGGCATACCGCGAGAGATCCGCATCGGCGAATCCGCCGCCCGCGACGAGCGCATCGTCCTTTCATGCTCAAAAGACGGCGCCGAATGCGGGCAGGGCCATTTCTTCCAAGCCATCACTAACACCCTCGCACCCCTCGTACACTGGCGAGTATGCCACATCTGGGAATGGCTCAAACATTGGGCACCCACCGCCCAGTTCGGAGATTGGAATACCACCCTACTCGCCGACGCCTACGGCGGCGACGAAGCCGAAGAAATCAACGCCCGCACCGGCTGCATCTGCTGCCCGCTCGCATCCAAAGACACCGCCCTCGATACCATACTCGCCATGCCCCGCTGGCAATACCTCGCCCCGCTCCGCCGCCTGCGCCACATATACGCCGATATGCGTAAGCCAGCCAACCGCCTTAGACAGACAGCAGAGCGCAAAAAAAACGGCGGCCTTGCTACCAACCCCGACCGCATGGGCCCGCTTTCCATGAGGGCCAGAAAACATTTTTTCGGTGAAATTCTGAAAATCCAAACCGAAATCAACTCAGCCGCCACCGCAATCAATCGTCCGGTAATCGATATACTCAACCCCGAAGAAATCGAATTCATTCGAAAGTGTTGGAGCGAAAACACCTGGCCCAAAGGTTGGACAGGTCACGAAATTCCGGCCGATCAGCCCCAATCCCAAACATTCCGCGACGGCACCGTACAACCACTACTATTCTATTAAACCCCGCCCAAAACGCCCCACAACTCCAACTATAAAAAAAAACTCAGCCCGCCCCTTGCAAATGTCGTAAACACTTACGACATTTGCCCGTACAAACCACCCCCGAAACCTCCTTATTTTCTCCATATATGGAGATTCTTAGGAAGTTTCGGGGAGATTTTCAGGAAAAAACAACGAATTTTAAACAAAAAAAACAGCAGCAATGAAACCCACACCGCACCGCGACCAACAAGAATGGGCATGCTACACCGCCCGATTCTCCGCACTACTCACCTGGCTCCCCGTCGTCTGCTTTTGGGTCGTTGTTGCAGGCAGCGTCTACGGCATACAAAAATCCATTGAAGCCCAGCACGCCGGCGTAGGCATCCCCATCGCCGCCATCGCCGCCTTCATCATCCAAACCCTCAACCGCGTCTCCGTCCATTTCTCCACCCGTTGGATATCCTCCTGGTTTTTCATCGGCGCCAACCGCCAACGATACCTCAGCGCCAACACGCACCAAAAAATAAAATACATTGATGGAGTAGTAGGTTTCTTGTGCCTGCTCTTCACAGCCTCCATCTGCTACTTCGACTTTCGCGCCAACCGCGAAGCCAGCGAAATAGCCGCCGTAAGCCTTGTAGCCCGCCCCGATAGCCTCACCGTCAACACCGAAGCCAACGCCCCCGCCATCAGGGCCGCCCAACTCGCCGTCACATCCGCCCAACAAGCCGAACAAAGCGAGCGCCTCGCATTCGAGGCCAACGTAGACAAACAAATAAATACCCAGCGCGCCAAATACACAAACCGCCAAACCCACCTCGCCAACCTGAAAAACCGCCCCACATGGGCCACCAACGAACTAAAAAATATCGACACCCAACTCCGCGCCCTCGAAAACACCCGCCGCGCACGCAAAGCCGAATACATCCCCAGCGGCAAAGTAGCCGAAGCCCAAAACAGCCTCGCCGCCGTCAGCAGTCAGGCCAGCCGCCAACTGCTTGCCAACCAAACCCACGCCGACACCACCAACCAACAACGCGCCCTCACATACGAATCCAAAAAAGAATCCTACAGCATGGCCATGTTTTGGCTCTACATCACCGCCATGCTCCTATGGCACCTATGCCATGCCATGAAAGCCTACCGCGCCCTCCGCTACGACGAACAACACCCCAGCGCCGAAAATCCGCTCATAGCCATCGCCCAAACAATTGTAAACGGCTTTAGCAACCTCCTATGGATCGGCCACGCCAAAATACTCTATTGGATGCCGGAAGAGGAAATACACGGCATTTCCCGTCCCGACCTTCTCGACCAAACCGACACCCCCATCTGCCGCGACGTATACAACCACATCCATCAAAACCCCGGCATCAACGAACTCGTAATCTACACCAACCTCCGGCAACGCTACGAAATAGAAAAAATCCGCAACGCCCTGCGCCTCCTCAAAACCGCAAAACTCATTTTTGAAAACGCCCACGCCTGGACAGCCGCCCCCGACCAAGCCCATTTTTTTAGCACACAAAACATTCCGCAACCGGCAACCATATTCAACGCCGCCACCTTAACCCCAAATTTCCCCTAACCCCGCCCCCCGCCGCCAGTGGGACGGGGCACAACCCGACCGGCGTAAAACTCACAATCGATTTTCTGCTCGATATAATCAACGAATTAAAATCCATGCGCAAATACCTCAAAGACACCACCCAAATAGACCAAATCATTGTCGAACTTGAATCCATGTTCAAATATGCTCACACCTGAAGAAATACAAAAAGACATCACCACCTACCGCGCCAGGCTCGCCAACCCGGCAGGGCTCAGCCAAGCGCAAATCGATATATACCAACAGGCCATAATCGAAGCACAACAACTCTTGCAGCAATTCACCGATGACGCCCCGCCGCGTCCAGAGCCCAAACCCGAAACCCAAAACCCGAAACCCGAAACCCGACGCACCACCGTGCTGAAAAACACCGGCGCCACCGACATCTACCTCAACCCAGACCAGACAACCAACCGAATCGACATACCGTCGCCAAATATGCGCCTGCATTTGCCAGCCGACGATGTTTCAGTTTCGAACCCCGAAACAGACGACGCAGTCGAAACCCGAAACCCGAAACCCGAAACACTCAACCCCGTCATCCGCCACGCCGGCCCGGCCCCCACCGCCGCACCCATCACCTCCCGCATCGAAGTAGAGCACAACACCGACCCCCACAACCCCCGCATCACCATCACCTGGTCCGACCACTACACCATCACCGTCGACGAAACCGCCGCCCGCTCCAACTTCACCAACCGCATGCGCGACACCTGCGCACTCAAATGCGTAGCCCGCTACAACCGCTTCGAAAAAATATGGAAATACTACGCCCCCTGGCGCGCCGCAGGTTTCTACCAGGCACTCACCTGGTTCTGGGACGGCAAGCCCCCCGCCCTCACCCAGATCGGCATCACAAGGCCCACAGAGACATACAAAAAGATATTCGCACTCATCACCGCTGACGCCGGGCTTTGCCCGGTGGAGCAACCACCAACCACCAAATAAATGGCATCAAAACTAAGCGACCTCGCACCCGGAACAAAAATTGGCTACCTCCAATTAGTATGGATCGTCACCGACTAAATTTTCAAAATATGGACTTTCAAACATTAAGAGCGGCCAACATTCGCCGCCTTCCACAATTCAAAAACGCAAAAGGAGAACCAGCCCATTCACAGCCAGACGGTTCCGACTGGAGCCTTGCGGAGTGGTGTAATGCAGTAACGGGCGAACTCGGAGAGGCTGCCAACCTTATCAAAAAAATACAGCGCGGCGACTACACTCTCGATGAAGCAAGACAAGATTTGGCAGATGAATTTGCAGACATTGTTACCTACCTTGATATTCTAGCCATGCGGGCAGGTGTTGACTTGGGAGAGGCTACTCGCAGTAAATTCAACATGGTTAGCTCCCGCGTAGGATCGGATGTGTTTATCTGATTTTGGCTAACGGTCGCATACCCGCCGTGCGCCCGTGCGTTGGGATTGTGGGTAGGCTTTCGGGCGCATGGTCGGGCATGCTTTGTTCGGCGATTTTTGTTTATTTTTTTTGAATTAGATGTTGCTTGAAATCAAAAAACGGTTTATCTTTGTGGCATAAAATTTCTAACAATGGCACATCGCATCAACACCCGCAATTTTGAGAATGGCATGCCCAGCCGCGCTGGGCAACTGACCGACTGGAAAAAGTTTTTTGACCGACATTTTGGCTTTTCGTCAAAGTCCGAACTGCTTTCTTTCGACTGGCTCGGCGACAAATCCGCGCTCAAAGCGATTGAAAAAAGATTCGAGCCGCGCTTGGTCGGCGAACACCTGTACTGGAAACACCCTGAATCTGCCGTTGAAATTTGCGTCGGCTACATTGACGCGCAATCGGAGCGCGGCTATTACATGATTCAGTTGAACTCCGATTTTGGCGAAGATTGCGAGGTCTGCAAAGGCAAAAAAAACGCCATCGCTCGGCTGTTTGAACTTTATCAAAGTGCCGTCGCATGAGCGAGAAAAAGCGTGGCGGCGCGGGGCGCGGGCAGGGCAGAAAGCCCAAAACGGAGGGGGAAAAACTTGTAAAAAGGCAGGTTTTTCTTCGCCCCGACCAACTTGAAAAAATGAAAGGTCAAAACTTGTCGGCGGTTGTTCGGCAACTTATTGACCAATTTTTAGGCGAGGCGGGTTGAGTATTTATTTACTCTTTCTGTTTCGCCGAACTTCAAGCCTGACGAAGCCGGCGTTTAGCCGGTTTGCGTTAGGCGGCAGTTAGCCGCCAAAAAACAACCGGCCCGACGCGATCATTCACGTCGGGCCGGTCCTATTATTACCCGCCGCCGCTGGCGCGAGGTTTTACCTCGTGCCGCGCCTTACTTCAACGGCTTCTCCACCGTCTTTTTCAGCACCCCTTTCACATCCAGCGCCACAAACCCCTCCGCCACCTTCATACCCAGAAACCCCACCAAAAAACCCACCGACTCACCCCGCACCGCCGGCATCCACGACGCCACCTCCGGCCCCAGGTAAGCCGACACCAGCACCCCCGTCATCAGGGCCACCAGCGCCTTTTTCCAGTCCATGTCCTGGTAAAACTTCATGTACAGAAAATACGCAACAGAGCCCAGAGCCCCCGGCATATATTTCTCACTGTCAGGCCATTCCATTTTATTCGGCGTTTCCATAACAATACAACAATTTAGTGCCAAAGATGCCAAAAACCCGGCATTTTGAAACATTTATTTTGGTGCTGCTGACGCGAGGCTTTGCCTCGCGGAGCAACGCACCATCATTAGTTACCGTCAGAATCTCGACCCCGTTTCTTTCTTGATTCCGCCGGTTCTGTCTCTGCCGTCTCCACCGCTTCCTCCGCCACATCCGGAAAGTTAATCACCACCCCCGTGCCATCCGCATTCAGGCCCACGCCCGCAGTCGGCGGCGCGCCGTTCATGCGCGCAGTAGTCAGTATGATGGCATTCAGGTAATTGTTTTCCCGGTTAATCGTATCGATCCGGGATTTCACGTCATCCGCCGTCAGCGGGTCAAACAGAATAATCTTTTGCATGCGTATGTAAATTTAAGTGTTTCAAGTATAGTGTTTCGGCCCTCTACGTCAATGACTTTAATGACCCAATGACTGCTAATGACAATTTACACAATCGTAAACGTCGTGCCCGAATTCTCACTGATACCCTCCAAATAATCCTTTACCGCCTGCTCCACGCAGTTTTTGAACTGCGAATACTCACCAGAGCCGGAGCCCGTGAAAGCCTCCAACTCCGCCTCCGTGAACCGCAGCGTGATAGACCCGTAGAAAACATCCACCGCGTCATTCCACACCTGCACATCCACCCGCACCACATCGTCGCGGTCGATAGCCAGCGGGCAATACACCCGCACCGGCGCGTCTTTAAATTGCAGGGCCGAGCCCGTTTCCAGCAGAAAAATATCGTTTGCAGTAATCATGTTTTTAGTGTTTCGGTCATTAGCACATTAGCACATTTTTTCATTAGCACATTAGTATCCAATCCCCACATAATACAGCACATACTGAGTGCTTGCAGCCAGCGTACCGTTCGACGTCACCGAAATCTGCGACGCCGAAAACCCGCTCGTATAAAACTTATTCAGGTCCGTAGCCGCCTGCGGATTGCGCGCCCCCGGCACAAACTGGTGTACCGCCGGAAACGCCGTCAGCAGCGTCACCGTAAAAATAAGCGAATTCGCGGCCGGAGTAGTGCCCGTCGTGAACGTAATCTGGAAACCGTTAGAGCCCCCCAGGCAACTGCCCGAAGCGCCCGTGCCTGCACCGGCTCCGAACGACACCGTCGGATTTTCCTGCACCTGCACGTGTTGGTTGGCCCGCGCCCGGCCCGTCACATCCAGCGGATGCGCCGGCGCATCCTTATTTACGCCCACCAGCGCCGTGGCGTCGTTCGTCACCACCAGGCCCCGGTTGGCCGTACCGCCCGGCACCGAAGCGCCCGGCGTTATCTTGAACTTGTCGCCGTCCGAGTTATCCACCCCGATAGTGGTCTGGCCCACCGCACTCACCACAAATTGTATCATCGGGTCGCCCGCCGCCGCGCCGCCCACCGAAATCGTCTCTATCGCATTCGCCGCCGTGCTGGCATTGCTCGCGTTCAGCAGGCTGTTGATCATGTTGCCGTTCACGTTCGCCGAAGCCCGTATAAACTCCTGCGTACCGCTCAGCGCGCCCGCAAACACATTCAGAAACGCCGCCGAAGTGCCCGTACCGATCAGCAGGCGTTTGTTCGTGTTGTCCCACGTCAATTCCGCTGCATCCGACAGCGCCGAAGCGCCCGAGGCAAACGGCACCCGTGGCGACGTCAGCGAACCCGTCAGGCCCGAAAAAGAGAAATATTCCAGCGCCGTCGCCGCCGCATTCACCCGCAGCATTTGCAGCGCCGTACCCAGCACCGAAAGGCCCGTGCCGCCGTTGCCGACAGGCAAAGTACCCGTCACCGCGCTGGATGATGCCAGATTGACAGCCCCGAACCCGATAGTAGTGCCCGACCTGCGCAGCACCTGGTTATCCGAAGCCGCCGCTATGTCCGCCACGTTGCCCGTCGAGTTCGCCGAACGGCCCACCACCGAAAGCGCCGCAGATTGTCGGAATTTGGCATCCGTCACCGCGTTCGTCGCTATGGTAGTCGTTATGGCCGTAGTGCCCGAGCCCGTCACGTCGCCGCTCAGCGTTATCGTTTGGTTAGCCGTCAGGTAAGTCGGCGTCAGCCACGTAGGCGGAGCGCCCGCGCCGCCGCTTTGCAGCAGTTGGCCGCTGCTGCCCGACAAGTTATTCGGCATCAGCGCCCCGCTGAATCGCACATTGCCCGTCACGTCCAGCGCTTCCGTAGGCGAACCGGTGCCCACGCTCAGGCCGCTCGACGTGATGCGCGCCACCTGCGAGTTATTCACCCGCAGCGATATGTTACCCGTAGCCGGCGCGTTCAGTATCGTCTGGCTGGCACTCACATCTGCCAGAAAAGCGTAATTCGACAGCGACGGAGCCGCCGAACCGAACCAGATGCCGGGGTATTGTTCCGTGCCCGCCACACTGCCCACCGTCACCTTGTTGGCGTTCTGGTTGTTGAATATGGCGTTTTTGTACACCGTCACCTTGCCCGCGCCCAGCGCCATATCGGTGCCGTCAAAAGTCAGGTTGGCGCTCGATTGCACGGCGCTCGTGCCGTTTCCATACAGCACCTGGTTGGCGGTGAACGACGTTGCGCCCGTGCCGCCCTGAGCCACCGGCACCGTGCCAGTGGTTATTTTAGAGAAGTCTAAATTTGGAATATCGCCCGCCACCAGCGCCCGGAAAGCCGGTGTAGCGGGGCTGCCGGTAGTGGGCCCTGCAAACACCTGGTTGGCGCTCTGGTTGTCCAGCGTAGCCGTCAGCGTGCCCGAGGTAGTCACCGGCGAGCCGGACACGTCGAATATCGACGCCGGCAGCGCCAGCGCCACACTCGTCACCGTACCCGATCCGCCGCCTACAGCCGACAAAACGCCCGCTGTAAGCGTCAACGTCGCATCTATCGACACCGTGCCCACATCGCCGTTGGCATCGCGCCCGATCAGCGTAGTGGGCGTTATGCCGCTCACACTGCCCACACGCAGCAGGCCTTGTGTGCGCACCGCGCCCGTGTTCACGTTCCGGATGTGGCCGCCCGTCACCGCCTCCCAGTAGTAAGGCAGCGACGCGCCGCCTTCCGTAGTGGTTTTGTTCAGGCTCGAATAGATCAGGTAAGAGCCCAGCGGCAAATCTTCCGCCAGCGTACCCGACACCGCGAGCGACGTGTCGCCCTGCGCCGAGTTTGCCGTGATGGTCAGCAGCGTTATTTTCCCCGAGCCGGGGTCGACCATTATGATCTCGTCGCCCGTCTCGTAGGCGTTCGCCTTCACCGGGTATTGCACCGGCACCGACGTCACCGCGCCCGCCGTCATGGCCGCACTCGTGAAATTATTCGTCAGCGCGTTCAGCGCTATGTTGGTGCTGTTGTTAGTAGGTACTTTGGTGATCGGGCTGAACGGGTTGAAAGGCCCCGAGGTGTCCGGATTGTGGCCACCGATCGGTAACTGTAATACCGGCCCGTTCACCGAAAAAATGCGGTTAGTGCCGCAATTCCACCACCTGCCCGTCATCGTCTCCATCTGGGCTTCAAACCGGCCGCTTAGGAAAAGCCAGGCCAGGTCATCGCCTCCGGTAGTGAACCGGTAATGCGCGAACATCCTGTCGCCCCTCATGCTTCCGTTGTACGTCTGCACCGGCAGTGCCTGCGCCGCCAGCGTTTCGTTAGCAGCCAGTTGGCCGAATTCGAAATCGGTCGCTGCGCTTTCCACCGACCAGGTGGCAGTGCTGTCCGACCACGTAGAGCCGTCGCTGCTCACCTGTATTTTGCCAGGAGTCCAGGGCTTCACCGCATGGCCGAACACATGCTCCACCTCCTCCACAAAACTGTTGCCCGCTTCCGAGTTGCTGCTGTAATACTGCCGGTCGGCCTCGTAGTTGGCCGCCGTATCCAGCCCTACTATGGTGAGCGATATATCGTGAAACGCCCAGTCCGATATCGTGGTGGTCACGTTGTCCTCCACGTTGTCGAAAGCCCCGTACACGTCGAAATCGACCGATATGGAATCCACACCCGACGGCACCACCGGCGTCCAGATCGTGAAATACACCTGCCCGTCGAAAGAGCCGTTGAAAATGAAATCCGTGGAAATATCCGCCCGAACGCTCGAAATAAGCCATTCCGCCGGCGTGTCGTATTCCAAAAGGTAAAAAGGCTGCACAGCCTGCGAGTGGCGTTTCAGCGTATAGTCTCCCACCTTCAGGTACAGGGCGAACACCTGCCGCCAGGGCACCGTGCTGGCGCTCGTGACTTTCAGTTTCAGTATGCCCGAAATCTTGATGTAGGAGTCCGCATCGAACCCGATGTTTTCTATCAACAGCGCGTCGTTCGAGCCGCTGGTTTTGTACCATTTGTAAGAGGTGCCGGCCAAATAATTCTTGTACGTGTGGTGTCCGTAGTTCACCACCGCCTTTTTCATTGCCGGCAGCCAATCGTACACACCCGTAGCCAGGCGAGTGCCTGAGTGCGTCTGGTTGATCAGTTCCTCGTATGTGGCGGCGCCCGTGCTGCTCAGCAGCGAGCCAGAAGTAGAAAACCGGCGCTCAAAGAAAGTCTCCTCTGCCCGCAGGTTATATTGCTCAAACCGGTAGCACCCGTCAGAAAAATACAGCCGCGCCCGCCAGTGCAGGCATATTGCCTCCAGCACCTCGTAGCAGTTTTTGAATTTCCACGACCCGTCTTTGTTGCGCTCCGCGAACACCTCTCCCGAGATGCGGCTGTAAGCCGTCGGGCATTTCGCGTTCGTGACGGTGCCGTGGCCGTTTTCGTACCAATCCGCCACGGTCCGCAAAAACACATCCGAGCCTGTGAAATACAGCCCCGACAAGGTGGCCTCTTCCGTCAGGCAGGCAATAATGTGGTCTTTGAAGGTCCGCATGCCATACGGCACATCCGTCGCCCCGGAGTCGTCTTTGTATTCTATACCTTTCAGGCGCGCCAGCCCGTCCGTGGCTGCCACCCTGAATTCCTGTATCTGCGCCCTGTCTTCCAGCCGCGCTATATCGGGCAGCACATAGCCCACCCAAAACAACGTTTCGTCCACCCCGATCTGGCCCCGCGTCACCTTCACCGTAAAGCGCCCCTCCGCCGCCACCTTCAGGTCGTCTATCAGCGCCAGGCAGTCGGCGTAGTTCGATTCCGTTTCACCGATGGCCATCCCGAATTCCAGGCTGCTGCCCAGCGTCTTGACCGTAAGCCCCTTGTTATCGCCCTGGTAGTCCAGGCTGAACCCATCCGCGCCGCTGTCAAAATCGATCACGCTGCCCACATAGTCGGCATCGTCCAGGTACATGTTGTAACGTCTGCCCTGGTAATTTATCCATGCGCATCTGAATCTTGTAGCCATTATCGGTTACTGGTTGTTGGATGTTGGTTATCCGTTATTGGTTACTGGTTGTTGGTGTACTCTACTTTGTCATCCTGTCGGGACCCGTCCGCTCTACGTTTGCTCCGCCCCCAACACATACCCCCTCTCCCTCAAAAAATCCACCACTTTATCCACCCTCGGCGTCAGCAGGCCCGGTATGCCGCACTCAAACGAATCGCGTTTGAAATGGAAACAAAACGACATTGGCGCCCGCTCGCACATCACCATCAGGCCCCAGTCCGTACGGCGCACCGAATCGAACTGAAGCCCCGTCATACGGGCAGCCGTGAGGGCATCTTCATCGTTTATTTGCGATATATGTGCCATTTTGTTTAATGTTTACTTATCTTTGCTTCGACAATTTTGCTGAACTTATACCGGCGCCCGCTTCTCGCATCATGTGAGCGGGCGTTTTTTTTGAGTGTACTCCGCGTTTGTCATCCTGTCGGGACCCGTCCGCTCTACGTTTTGCGCACTTAGGTCGGACGGTTCCCTACAGGATGACAAACGGAGGGTGTTCAATACCCCCTGATTCGTTTTGCCTGCTGATGCGCTTTTTCCAGCACCAGCACCAGGTCAGGGCCTTTTATCACAAACTCCCCACTCACATTCATATTCCCTCCTCCGCCCGCCAGGCTGTTCAGTTTGTGGTTGGGCGTCACGGTGGAGCCGCGCGGCAGGCCGACAAGTTCGGGCCCCCGTTCGCCGACCAGCGCCAGCCCGCCCGGCGCATTATTTGTTCCCGCCGCAAACCCCGGCACTTTGATGGCGCCCAGCGCTTTGGTAAAAAGAGCCCCCACCAATGCACCGCCGGCGGCGCCGATGGCCAGACCGAATATGCCGAACTTCGTGATGGAGTCGGCAATGTAGCCGGCTACCGATTCCATTATTTTGGCCCGAACCACCTGTGCGGCAGCGCTCAGGGCAGCCGCGCCGAGTTTGCCGAAACTCGCCTCGCCGCTGGCTGCCGCCTGCGACATGGCGTTTGCCGCGCCGAACACCGCCTGTTCCATCAGCGTGCCGTTGGAGGCTACGTTTTCAGATACTGCGGAAAATATCTCGTTGAACGTGAACAGGCCCGAATTAAGCCCGTCCAGCGCAGCCTGCGCCGGTGTGATGGCCTCTGACAGCCCGGTGGCAAATTCCGAAAGCGGCGGCAACGGCGGCGGCGCCTTGCTTTGCACCGGCCCCGTGCCCGCCTGCGGCAGCGATGCCAGTGGAGCCAGCCCCATAGAAGCCGCGGCTTCGCGCAGTTTGTTCTGCGTGCTTTCTACTTTGTGCAGGTTTTCGAGGTAGAGATCGAGTTCAGTTTTGGCTTCTTTGGTGGCTTTGCCGGTTGCCGACATATTGCCCGCAAACCCTTTCGCACCGGCCGAGGCGGCATCGGTGGCTGGTTTCAATTCGCCCAGCACCTGGCTGGCCGGGCTGGCCCGCCGGGCCGCTGCGCCCACCAGCCCGAACGCCGCATCGAATTGTTTGCCGGTGGCGTCGGCGCTCACGCGCAAATCTTCGGACTGTTGTTGCAGTTTTTTTATCACCGCCTCTGCTATGCCGCCGGCCCGTACCATGTCGCCGGTATTGATCAGCGTAGCCTCTGCCGTGGTGGCGTCGGCGCCGTCTTTCAGTTGCTGCACCCGGAGCAGTATCTCCGCCCGCTTTTCGTAGATGGAGTTGATGGCCTCCGCCTTTTTGCGTTCCGCCACCCCGCGCTGTATCTGCTCCACCAGTTTTTTCTGGATGCCCGTCAGTTGGTCTACTGATTGTATTTCCAGGTTAATACCTTTCAGATAAGAGGGGTATTGAGCCAACAGCGCATCTATGGCCGCTTTTCGGTCGCTGTGGGTGCTGTTCACATTTTTCAGCACCTCGAAGTTCTTATCCAGTGCGCCTATTTCCTTCGAAGTCTCCTCCGTGACGCTTTTGGCAGCGCTGGCGTATTGTTCCTGCGCATAAGCCGCCGCGTCGAAACGCTGAGCCAGCAGGTAAGCCGCAGCGCCTACAGCCACCACCACGCCCACGATACCGAAAGCCAGTTTGAGCCGGTTCACTGAATCCGTCAGGCCGAACACCGTGGACGTGACGCCTTTCAGCACCCCGCCCGCGCCTTGTATTACGCCGACGAATTGCGCGCCGGCGGTAGAGATGGCCCCCAGCACTTTGGCCAGCGGCCCGGCTGCCACTACGGCGAGCCCGGCGTACACCACAAACTTTTGTGTTTCAGGGTTCAGCGTGGTGAATCCTTCGGCCACGGCCCCCAGACCGGCGGTGAGTTGCTCCAGTTGCACCGGCAAATCGATGGCCTTCGAAATGGCAAATCCGAACTTGGCCGCGCCCTGTTTGATGGCGTCGAAAAAGTTTTCCAGGCTGTTTTTGATACCGCCCGAGGCGCGCGGCAGTTTTTCCAGTTGGGTGGTGATGCCTTCAATGAATTGTTCTGACGACAGTCCCAGGTCTTTGATCGCTTCGCTGCTGGCCGTGCCGAAAGCCGCCAGCATGAGCGTGCGTATTTGTGGCAGGCGTTCGGCGATCTGGTTGATCTCTTCGGCGCTTACATAACCTTTTGACTGAATCTGAGATAGCGCCAGCACCACACCGTCCAGTTCCTGAGCGCCTTTGCCAGCCACGGCCAGCCCGTTGCCGAATTCGGATATTATCTTGCGCGCCTTATCCGCCGAAAAACCGACTGCCTGCAGCGCCACCGATCCACGCACGGCCTGCTCAAACCCGAGGCCTGGTTTCAGGGCTTCTATACGCAGGAGTTCCAGTTCCTTGCGGGCCGCTTCGGCGCTGCCGGTCTGAGATTCGAGGGCCAGTTGCAGGCTCTCAATATCGCCCGCGCTTTTCACCGCCGCCGCCCCTGCTGCTGCGATGGGTAGCGATATAGCCACGGTCAGTTGATCGCCCAGTTGGCTGAGTTCGCGGCCATCCTTGCGCATGCGGCGCTTCACCTGGTCCATGCCCTTATCGAAGTCTTTGTATATAAGACCCAATCGGACGTTCAAATCGGCTATGCTGGCCATGTAGCGGGTGTTGGTTATTAGTTATTGGTTATCGGTTATTGGTTATTAAGAAAAAACCGCAAATGACACCTTGCCGCGGCACTATTAACCATTTAAGGCCGGCCTGATGCCGAAACATCCGCTGCGCTGGGATTTCAGGCAGATTAAGCGGCCCCGGCTCTATCCGGGCTATTTTAGTTCGGTAAGGTTATGAGCCTTATGACGAACCATTTGCGGTTTTTTAATCCAATGTTAATTGGTCATTGATCGCCATTCCATCATCCTGATTTAGAGACCCGCTTATTGTCTGCAATGACGAATGACGATCAATGACGGAATGCCCCTGCTCTCGCGCTTTCTTCCCCGCCATATACTCCTCGTATGCCTTCGGGTTCAGCACTGCCAGCGCCCGGTCGGCTTCCTCGTCGAATTTTTTCATCCCTTCGCTGTCCCAGGGTTCCAGCAGTACGTTGCGCACCACTACATCCCACGGAAACTTGACTATTTGCGTCAGGCGTCGCACCTTGTACCCGCCCGCTTTCATCACGTGGTATGCGATGAACCGGGCCCGCTCCATGCCCATTCTATCCTGTAGCCAGGCCTGCCGGCGGCGCATAAAATAGCGGGGGGTGCAGTCCCAAAAATCCTGCTCCATCATGCCCATATCGGCGGCGGCGTCCAGCAGTTCGTCCCAGTCTATGCGGCCTTCAGGGCCTTTTTTTTTGCCGGCTTTTCAGGGTCGGCATCTTCCGCCACGGCGTCCAGGTTGAAATTGGCAGACAACAGCATTTCAGTGAACTGTGCGGCTTTTTGTTTGTCTTCGCCGAACCAGTCGGCGACGTCGTGTATCGTGAACGTGATCGGCGTTTTCGTCTTGAAATGCGCAGCCCGGAGGGCCGCGTAGGCGATGTCCAGGTATTTAACCATGCTAATGGTGCGCGCCGCGGCACCCACGTCGTCGGTGCCGAGGTTTGCGCCGGCCACTATGATCTGGCCCGCCAGTTCGGCCACATCGATTTCGTACGATTTGCCGGTCTGTAGTTCGTATTCGTAGGCGGCGCTGTAGGCAAATGTGATGGGCCTGTCTTGTCCGCCGAGGTGGATGTGGTGTATCATTGCTGCTGCGTTTGTTGAGTCATTTTCGTCATTGAGTCATTCATCGTCATTGAGTCATTGCCGAATCAGATGCCGAACGCGACAATGACTCAATGACGATAAATGACTTTAATGACAAATTACGCTACGGTAGCCTTCGTCAAAGTGCCCGTGCCCCGGAACGTGACGTCGTATTCCACGGCTGCATCCACGCCGTCGGAGGTGGCGTTCAGTTCCTCGATGTACGAAGAGCCCGACCATTTCAGGTCGCCGGCGACGGCAGTCTGGAAAATGGGTGTCACGGCCGTTTGGGCGTCCCAGAGATCCCAGAGGTCTTCATAACCGTAGGTGGCGTCGAAAGAGAAGTTGGCGCTTCCTGCGATGCTCCACTCCTTCGCGCCCGGCAAAAACGTGCTGTTGGCAGCCGAGTCTTTGCATGTCGTTTGGAACATATTGGTGGAGCACGAAAGCGAGGCATTCAGTTGGCACGTGAGCGCGTTTGCACCCACGTAGATTTTCATGTTTTTGGCGAGTACAGTGCCGGTGGTAGCCATAGCGGTAGTGTTTGTTTGCAACCCCACCCCCGGCCCCTCCCCCGAAGGGAGGGGGGCGGAGAGGCTTTGTGTTTATTTGTTTGAGTATGAGGGGTTTCAGTCGATACCGAATACCACCTTTTTTAATCCGGTTTTAGCCGGTTCTTTATTACCTTTTAATTGCGCCAGCGTGATACTTTCTCCCGTCGGCACACATTCCTCTGATACCAATTCCGGCGACGTATATTTTCGGCAAAACGCATCGGCAGGCGCCAACTTCGCCCCGCCTGCATCGATAGCCCGCTGGCCGTCGGCGTCGGTGAATTCGGCCACCCAACCGGTCTGATATACGCGGCCGGGGTCGTAGGGGTCGGGGTACGGGGTGATGAATTGTATTTTCATAATAACTCAATGACGTTTAATGACGCAATGACGTTTAATGACCTAATGACTTCAAATGACGCAATGACGTTTAATGACTCAATGACTTTACTTCAACCCCTTTTGCGTCGCATACGTCAGTATCTCCCGTTTCATCAGTTCCGTGGCCAGCCTGAGCGACGTATCGCCTGCCGCTGCCACGCCTGCCTCCACAAATCGCTGCGGCGACTGGCTCACCGTGCCGAAGTTGACCATGTGGGCGTAGTATCCGTCCGGCATTTTGCCGCCGCTGCGCTGCACCCTGGGGCCTATGAATACGGCTTTGGAGCGGCGGAAACGCAGCGTCTGCACCGACTTGCGCAGGTTGCCGGGCTTGTAAGTAGCAACCACCGTTCCGGAGCCTTTCGGGGCCCGGAGTTTGCCGCTGATTTTCGGGGTGCTGTATCGTTTGTGCGCTTTGTCGCTTTGCGGCGCGCGGCCCGCTATGGCAGACCTCAACGGGCCGGCGGCTTCTGTCAGCACCCGGTTGCGTTCGCGGCGGGCAGTGTCGACAAGCCCGTCCAGTTTCCTGATCAGGGTGTTGAGTTCCGCCTGCAGCGGCGCGTTGAGATTTGTTTCTAATGCCATTGTTTATCATCCTGTCAGGTCCGTCCTTTAATTTTCAACCACCTGCGAAAAATGCGCCTTATGCGTGGTCGGGTAATGAAACGCCACCACACACTTGCACAGCACCATCGCCGGTTTGAGTTCGCTTTCTGCGGGCCGGTATTTTAGCACTTCCACGCCGCGCAGCGCAAGGCCGCCCGGCGTGGTGATTCGTTTTTTCAGGTCGTTGTATTTGCACAGGCCCGGCTCATCCACATACATCGTGAACTGGCATTGCCCCGGCTCGGCAGCCAGTTGGCGCACCAGGGTCTCTATTACCCGGGGCAGTTTTTCGCCCTCCGAGGTTTGGAGTATTTGCATGCCGCGTTCGATGATGAGTTCGAGCATTTTGTCATTCTGTCGGAATCCGTCCGACCTACGTGTTTGTCGTGATAAACGTATAATTCGCCGTCTTCAAAAACAGCGTCATTTCCTCGTCACGGCCATCTCGGGATCCGTCGTAGTGGCACGATACCACGGTGACGCCCCCGGCGGCGCCTTCTACGTAGTCGAGCGCAGTGCGCACGGCTTCGTCGATGTCTTCAATAGCCTCGTATCCGTTTTCGCCCTGGGCAGCCGATGCCCAATAATGAAACGTGACTTTAGCCACGTCTTTGTCGGCTGCCTGGGTTTTGGTGAGGCTGTGCGGTGTGTTGTCGGTCATGTACACAATAGCCGGATACTCCGCATTTTGCGGCAGAAACACCGGGTAAATGCGGGTGCCCACCAGGGCGGTGACGGCGGTGTCGGCTGCGAGTTTTGTATAGATGTATTGACCTATTCTCATTGACCTAATGACTTTTAATGACCTAATGACTTCAATGACGTAATGACTTCAATGACCCTAATCACTCATGAATCTTCGCCGGCAGCCGCAAATAAGCCCGCCGACCGACTTCAAACTTGTTGAGAATGTCGTAGTTATCACCGTTGTACACGATCCGCATTTTCTGGTTGATGCCGTCGCGGTAGCGGATCACAAACACGACGGTGGTAGTGCTCACCTCCTGGTCGGCCTGCACCTGTTCGTCGGATCGGGTGCCGGGGTATTCCACGGCGGCCCAACACTCGGCGAAGGTGCTCCACGTCAATATCTCCTGCCCCGATGCGCCGCGGCTGGAGGTGGATGTCTCGATGCGGATGCGCCGGTCGAGATTGCCTATTTGAGTGGACTTTGCCATGTTGTTTAGCCCTCACCCCCCCAGCCCCCTCTCCAATAGAGAGGGGGAGACGCGGATCACTCTACGCTCCCCTCCCATTTGGGGAGGGGCCGGGGGTGGGGCCCGTTGTCATTCTTTCTTGAAAAGGTGCGATATCGTGTTATACAGGTTCAGCGCCACGGCAAAAACGGCCGTCCATGCGCCGGCTTGAGCATAGATAATCAGGTTTCCGAAGTCGTTGCCGAGGCTTTGCGCCGTTTGGAGGTCGGGTATGATTTTGAAAAACGAAAGCAGCCCGAACACAACGCCCAGGGCGATGGTAACCCAGTTCGTTCTGGCGTTGGAGGATACTGCGAGGTTGAGAAATGATTGAGCAGCCATAGTTTGTTTTGTTTTTGTCATTCTGGCGGAATCCGTCCGCTATACGGGCGCTTTACAATCGCGCAGAAAATTTTTGTTCGGGTGTAGGGGCGCTTATTCGATTGTGAGGGGGTTAATTATTTTCCAAATTGGTTAGGGTGATGGTATTAGAAACGTTAGAGGTTTCACACAAAAATGCCGTTCCGGAAGTAACCCCGCATTCAGTGGTGAAAACCGGCCCCGGATTTTGCCACCAATATGGCCACGGCCTTATTTCATACGGCCGGCTTATTACCACCGGGTTGTAATTCACCACATGGGTGATGACCTTGAATTGCTTCGCTTCGTCGCCGAGTACCTTTTCCAGCACTTCATTGATTTGTCAGAGCGTGGCATCGGTCAGGAGTTTGACGGTTTTTGCGGTGGTGTCGAGTTCGAATTTCATTGCTACGTTTTTTTAAATGACTTAATGACTTTTAATGACCCAATGACCCTCCTACACCGAAAACACATAAAACCCCTGCATCACCACGTCGCTCGCCGTCTGCATACCCCGCACCGGGTCGGCACGGTTTTCATAGCGGTCGGTGATTTTCAGGAGCATGGCGTCGATGATCACGGGCGGAATGTTCGAAGGCTTTGCGCCGTAGCCCGCCTGGTAGGTGACGGTGACGGCGTTGGGCAGATCGGTATTCACATCGGAGGGCCAGGAGTAGCCGGTTTTCGGGATGATGAAGTTTCGACCGTTGTAGCCCCCGGAGGTATATTCGTCGCTGTCCCACGTCTGGGTATCACCCGCGCTGTCAACGTACGTGATGGACGTAACGCTGATCAGCGGGGCAATACGCAGCAGCAGGGGCGCGTCGGATGTGCAAGGAAATCGGTTATGATATTGTGCGACGGTCTGGGTGAGCAAGGCAAGCCCATACGTGCGCTCGATGTAGTCGGCCACGCCCCGGATGATCCGGATCACGTGTTCGTCGTCGTATTTCAGGTCTTCGTTGCGAAGTTGAAACCGTGCGGCTTCCAGCGTGACCGGGAGTTCCTTGTTCGGCGTGGTGACTAAGTAGGAGCGGTATGTGGTGTCTTGCGTCATGTTGATCAGAATTCACAGAATTTTAGAATTTTCGTGTATTCACCGGGTGACTCAAAGTCACCCGGTGAATGGGGGTTAAAGCAAATCCAGCACTTTTATCAGCGCCTTTGCCATCGCGTCCACTTTTTTCGTGTCCGTCCCGGTTTGCGCCGTGCCGTTGAACGTAATGGTGTGTACCCAGGTCACGCCGCCAAATACGCTATCGCTGGCCTCAACGCCCGGAACGCGGGCGATTTGTACCGCCAATTCCGACTCTACCCACATCCGCACAAAAGCGGCTTCGTCGGCCGCTACTATGTCGGAAAATGTGGTCAACAGGTTTGACACTGTTCGGAACGTGCCGCCGGGCAGCGCCAGAATTACGAGGTGGATTTCCGCCCCGCTGCCGTCGTAGTAGGTGTTTCCTTCTTTGAGGGTTGTCGTAGCCCGCGCCGATTAAGGCGGTTTTGAGGTTGTTGGAGACGTTGTAGGAGGTACGGTCTTGTTTTAGTGGCATGGCATTTTTGTCATTCTGTAAGAATCTATTAGTTTGGATAAATGGTGACGGCGCCGATGCTGGCCAGGTTCAATAGTCTGTCGGTGGTGCCGACGGTTTTGATATTGATAGCCCGCAAACCGGCCAATGTGCCGGAGGTGGGCAGGTTTGAGGTGATGGTGCCGATGATGGTACCATTCACTTCAAATTGCACTTCGGAAAGGGATTTGTTCACGAAAATTTTGAGTGAATACAATGTGGTAGCGGCTACCGTGACGCCGGAGTCCAGTGTAGATTCTGTGCCGCTGTTATTTCGTGTGTAACATTGCCATTTGCCGCTATTTACGTCGTCGGAATAGCGGATGCCGACGGCGTTGTTTACGGCGGTCGTCGTGCTGCTCGCGCCCGGCAATATTTCGAGTTTGGCGATAAAACGTTGGGCGGAGGTGGAAAGCGTCGTTACATACATCTCTCCAAAAGCAACAATAGCGCAGCCGCCAAACGAGCCGAAAGTCAGGTTATTTTTGGGAATGTAAATGCTGCTCACGCCGGTGGCGGTCGTGCCGGTTTCGAGGCTCCAGGTATGAGGCAAGGAGGTCGTTGGTACTATATTATCTGTCGCAGCGCCCGTGCCGGACAATGCAAAATTGATGTATTCGTGGTCGGCCTGCTGGTTGCTACCCGGCAAAATGTGGTAAAACTGGCCTTTGGTTTCTATTCCGGCAAGGTTGTAATTCCAGGAGTTATCGAGTACTATCCAACGGCTCGCATCGCTGCTGTACATGATGCGAATTTGGCCGCCGGGCGCGTGTTGCGCCGTTTTTGAAATCCGGTTGGCCGCCGTACTCGCCGTGCTTTCTCCCAACAAATAGCCGGGTTGAGTGCCTACATTCAATAAAACTTTTGTGTCGCCGTCGCTGCCTGCTGAAAAGCCGGTGATGCCGTCGATGCCGGAATCGTAAGAAAGCCGGACGATGGTAGCCGACGCCCAGCCGGTGGGCGCGTAGTCGTTTTGGTTAGAAGTTATTTGAGCGGGCGAAATGACGGATTGTGTCACCGATACCGAAGCCCATTTAACGCCCGTGCTTTGTGTGCTGTCGGCGGTCAAAACCTGCCCATTCGAGCCGACGGCAAGGCGCGAGGCGGTATCTGCCGCCGTAGCAACGGCGAGGTCACCTTTCGCGTCCCAAATCGTATCCGTCGCTACACTGCCGCCGCCGCCGCCGGTGGCGGTGAGGTTGCCCGAACTGTCGAGGCTCAAACCCGTCGAGATAGTGATTTCCTGAATATCGCCGCTGCCCGCCGAATAGCGCCCCAAAAGTTTCGAGGTGCTAATGTTTTGGGTTTTGGCAAACGTCACCGCGTCGTCGGCGATGCCAGCCGTCGCTATCGTTCCGAAGCCAAGCGCCGTACCTGAAACGCGCAAAACCTGCCCGTCCGTGCCGGTGATGTCCGCCACGTCGCCGGTCGTGTTCGCCGAGCGGCCAACGACCGAAAGGCCGGAGGATTGGCGGAATTTGGCGTTTGAAACGGCGTTGGTGGCAATCGTCGTGGCAAAAGAGTTTGCCGAGGTCGTCACGTCGCCCGTGTGGGCCGCCGTTTGCAGCACCGCGCCTGAAAATGCCAGCGTAGCGCCGAGCGTGATTTCTTCTACTGCGGTGCCGGTGGCGTCGTTTCCGAGCAATACGCTGGCGCTGACGGCCTGCATTTTGGCGAAGGTGACGGCGTTGTTGGCGATGCCTGCGGTCGCTATTGTTCCAAATCCAAGTGTAGTACCTGAAACGCGCAACACCTGCCCGTCAGTGCCGGTGATGTCGCCTACGTCGCCGGTGGTATTCGCCGAACGGCCAACGACCGAAAGGCCGGAGGATTGGCGGAATTTGGCGTTTGAAACGGCATTTGCGGCGATGGTGGCGGCAAAAGAGCCTGTACCCGAGCCTGTTACGTCGCCCGTCAGCGTTATTGTTTGGTCGCCGGTATTGGTGCCGCTGGAGGTGCCGGAGAATGTGCCGTTTTGGGTGGCAAGGGTGCCGAGGCCGAGGGTGGTGCGCTGGGCGGTGGCGTCCGCATCGTCGAGCAGTGCGCGCCCTGCTGCTGTGCAGGTGATTTCTTCTATGGCGGTGCCGGTGGCGTCGTTTCCGAGCAAAATATTGGCGGAAACGGCCTGCATTTTGGCGAAGGTGACGGCGTTGGCTGCTATGGTGGCAGCGAATGAGCCGGTGCCTGAACCGGTCACGTCGCCGGTGAGGGTGATGGTTTGGTCGCCGGTGTTAGTACCTGATAGGGTCGTGTCGCCGCTGAGTGTCACCGTGCGGTCGGCGTCGCCGGTGGTGATGGTCAGCGTCCGATTTGCGGTGATGTTGGAGCCTGGCGCGATGGTGAGGCCGTGCGAGGCGTTGGTGTCTTTTATTTTCAGCCCCGTGTTGTTGAGGTACACGGAGGTGATGTCGGTATTGGCTCCGTTGGAGGCTTTGGCGGCAAGGTCGGTGACGAGGTTGGTGACGCCGCTTTGCGGTATGCCGGTAAAGTTGGCCGGTACGACATCGATATCTATTTCCTTGTCGCCGGTATCGTTGGTCACGGTGACTTTGGAGGAGCCCGCGTTGATATTTCTGAATTGCAGATCGACGCCCACTTTGGCATCGAACACGCCGACGCCGCCCGTGCCGACGTTGCTGGCCGTGTTGGCTTCGCCTCCGCCTCCGCCGGCAGGAGTAGCCCATGTGCCGTCTCCGCGCCAGAATGTGGCGGCCGATGCGCCGGTGCCGCTGTTGAGGTTGGCAACAGGCAAATTGCCCGTGACGGCTGCGGATGACGCCAGATTGATAGCGCCAAAGCCGATGGCGGTGCCGCTGCGCCGGAGTACCTGGTGATCGCTGGCGGCGGCTATGTCGGCAACGTTGGCGGTCGCATTGGTGGAGTTTCCGACCACCGAAAGGGCCGCCGACTGGCGGAATTTTGCGTCGCTGACGGTGTTGGCTGCGATGGTGGCCGCGAAAGAGCCTGTACCCGAGCCTGTTACGTCGCCCGTGAGGGTTATCGTTTGGTCGCCGGTATTGGTGCCGCTGGAGGTGCCGGAAAATGTGCCGCTTTGGGTGGCCAGGGTGCCGAGGCCGAGCGTGGTGCGCTGGGCTGCGGCGTCCGCATCGTCCAAAATTGCGCGGCCTGCGGCGGTGCAGGTGATTTCCTCCACGGCCGTGCCGGTGGCGTCGTTGCCGAGTAAAATGTTGGCGCTGACGGCCTGCATTTTGGCAAAGGTGACGGCATTGGCGGCTATGGTGGCCGCGAATGATCCCGTACCTGATCCGGTGACGTCGCCCGTCAGTGTTATCGTTTGGTCGCCCGAGTTGGTGCCGGTGAGTCCGAGGTCGGTTTTTACCTGCGTTATGGTGCGGTTGGCCCATGCGCCGGCTTTCCTTTGTAGAAAATCGTCGTTGATGGCAGTCAGGCCCGCTATGGTGGTCAGGTCGGCGTCGAGGGGTTGTTTTGCGGCCAGATCGGTGACGAGGTCGGTTATTTGCGATTGGGCCAGTGTGGGTATGTCGCCGGCTACGAGCGCCCGGAAAGTGGGCGCGGCGGGGCTGCCGGTGGTGGGGCCTGCAAATACGCGGTTGGCGGTCTGGTTGTCGAGTGTGGCGGTGAGGGTGCCCGACGCGGTGATGGGCGAGCCGGACACGTCGAAAATGGCGGTCGGCAGTGACAAGCCTACGGATGTGACGGTGCCTGAGCCGACGCCACCACCTCCCCCTCCGCCGCCGGTGATGGTGGCGCGGATGGTAGCGGAATTGGTGACGGTGGCGAATACATCGGGCATGGCGTCTGAATCAGAATTTTCGGAATTTTAGAATTTTCAGAATCAATCTGTTATTTGTTTCATGATTTTGAGGTTTCCGGCTACTACGGTGCGCACGTTGGAGCCGTTGGTCCATTGCACGTCGTAGAGGTAAGTATATTCGGGGTCGAGGCTGGCGGTGTCGGCGGCGTCGATGGTGATGGTCATTTCTCCGGCCGTTGGGTCGGTGTAGGTGATGCCGTCGCCGATGCTGAGCGCCAGTATGAGCGTGCCGTCGAGCCGCTTTATTTCCATGTCGGCGTCGGTGCCGGTGAGGTCGATGGCGTCGTCGTTTTCGTCGGTGAGCACTACGCGGAAAGTACAGGTATCGCCCTGGACGATGTCGTCCTGGTGCACAATGGCGGGGCGGTAGGATATGCTTTGCGCGTCGGTGGTCATTGATCAGAATTTTCGGAATTTCGGAATTTTCAGAATTCTGTTTTTTCTTAAATTCTGTGAATTCAGGTCCGTTTTTCAGCGTTTCCGGCGGCCTTAGAGGTGGCTTTTTCGGTTTTTTGGTGGGGCAGCGCGGCAGTGTCGAGTGGCCGGGCATGGCCGGCGCGGATCAGTTCGCGGGCAAGGGCCTCGGGTACTTCGTTTTCTCCTTTCCCGTAGGCGAAATCGCGCCCGGCAACGCTTTCAAAAAGAATGATTTTTACCGTTTTTTCCATGTCTTTTTCAAATTTAGGTTATTGGCTGCCAGCGTTTTAAACCGGCAACCAATAACCGATAACTGATAACCGACTACGCGGTGAGCATGTGTTTGATGGCGGCGGTGTTGACGCATTCGCCATCCCAGCGCATGTAGCCGATATAACCGATGAGGCCGTTGTCGGCGTAGCGCTCATTGAGGCGCAGCGTGAGCAGTTCCTGAACGAGGCGGATGACGTAATACTGGAAGTCGCCGAAAAGCATGATTTTGGACGCGGTGTCGATGGTGCTGTCCATGCCCTGGTTGATCCAGTA
>ERZ724522.355-NODE-355-length-30615-cov-15.569895_pt1 | contig 30615 bp, 32 predicted proteins | sample MGYA00376055_ERZ724522 | MGnify/ENA primary metagenome ERZ724522 (study PRJEB28724, sample SAMN07190884) | wastewater metagenome | isolation source: effluent of sewage treatment plant in Hong Hong | place: Hong Kong | collected 2016-03-17 ...
ACCGCGCCGCCGCCAGCGGCGTGCTGCGCTCCGGCGCCGCCGCGTCGCAGGAGGACGCGATCCGCAACAACGCCGCCTCGGCGATGGCCAGCGGCGAGCGTGACATCCGCGTGCAGGCGGCGATCCAGAACGGCCAGGACCTGCGCAGCGCGATGGCCGCCGCTCTCCCCGGGATCAACGAGGAGACGACGCAGAAGGCGAACCTCGACACCACCGCCGCGCGCGACGTGCTCGGCGGCACGCAGTACATGGGCGACGCCTTCCTCTCGTCGGCCCTCATGGGCAAGAAGCAGGGGACTCTCGTCAACGAGGGGGCCAGCGGCATCAACCTCGGAGGGGGGCCGGTTCTCCGGTTCTAGACTATGCCCTTCACCATCGGCAAGGTGTTCAGCGACGAGGCCGTAAACTCGCTCCAGCGAGAGCGGCAGATGCAGCAGGACAACGCGGCCCGCGCGTACCAGCTGGAGCTCCAGCGCCGCGCGCAGATCCAGGACGCGAAGATGGGCCGCGCCGAGCTGGCGCTCAAGCGCGACGCCATGGCCGGCGACGCCGAGGAGCGTCAGCTGCGGCTCGAGCTCGCGCGCGAGAACCAGACCGGCGAGGCGCAGGACCGCGAGCTCCGTCGCGCCCTCGGGCTCGGCGAGCTGGCCATGTCACGCTCGCGCGTCGAGAGCGACGCCGAGGACCGCGCGCTGCGCAAGTCCCTCGGCGAGTCGGAGATCAACGCGCGCACGCGCTCGATCGACCTCAACGCGCAGGGCCTCGACCTCGACAAGCGGCGCATCTCCGAGATGGAGAAGTCCGGCGAGTTCGACCGCACCGTCGTCAAGCCGCGCGAGCTCGACCTGAAGTCGAAGGAGCTCGAGCGCAAGCAGGACTACGACACCCTGCGCGGAAGCAAGATCGCCGCCGAGGTGGACAACCTCCGCTCGCGCACGAACCTGAACCAGACGACCGCGACGAAGCTCCTGAAGGACGCCGAACTCGACACCTTCGACGCGATGACCAAGCGGCTGAACGCCCTGGTCAACAACTACAAGGCCGCGACGAACATCGACAACGTCAACGCCAAGCAGGCCGCGATGGAGGCTGCCGAGGCGGAGGTCGTGCAGTTCCTCCACGTCATCCAGACCGCCAGCCCGGCTGCCTACGAGCAGCTGATGAAGCAGGGCGGCCCCGATACGGCCAGCGCGTCGGGCAACGGGATGTTCAGCCACACCGGGTACGGCGCGGCCGGCGTCTCGCTCGACGACTTCATCAGCCGCTTCGCCTCCGGGGAGAAGCCGCCGCAGCTGCCGAAGGGGCGCTAACCCATGGCTGAGTACGTCGACCAGCAGGCGCTCGCCGATCGTGCGAGCGAGATCGAGAAGCTCAAGCGCGTGACCGAGATGGTCCGCGCCAAGCAGCTCGATGAGTTCTCGGAGAAGGCGCGGCTCGGCGACGCCGAAGCCAAGCAGCGTATCGACAAGTTCGCGCAGCTGCGCCCTTGGCACATCGCCGACGACTTCGCGCGGCAGGCCGAGAAGTTCGGCAACGCCGAGCTGGCCAAGCAGTACCGCGAGCTGGCCGACTTCTCGATCCGCGAGGCGTCGAAGGATCAGGCCGCCGCCGAGCGTGATCAGTTCGAGGCGAGCCGTGGCTCGTTCACCGGAGTCCTCACCGACGTCCTCGCGCCCATCTACCGTGGCGCCGACACCTTCGCGCGCACGGCCTCGTTCGGCGCGTCCGACGTCGTGAAGGGTCTGGCCCGCTGGGTTGCGCAGGCCGCAGGCGGCCCGACGGTGGAGCAGAGCGAGGGCGCTGAGCGCGCGCTGCTCGACGAGGCCGCACGCACCGGGTTCGGCAAGGTCGCCGCCGGCGCGGCCGAAGCCTACGGCATGGTGCGCGGCTTCGGCGGCAAGAGCCTGACCGGAGGCGCCGCCCCGCGCCTCGGATACTCGGGCGCCATGGGCGCCACCGAGAAGGCCGCTGACGCCATGATCGGGAAGGGCGGCGCGCGCGAGCTGATCGCCCGCGTGATCGGCAGCAACGCCGGATCGTTCGTCGCGTCGAACGCGATGATCCAGCTCGGCGAGGCCGGCGCCGCCGCGCTGAACGACGCCCTGTACGGCGACAGCGCCTACCGCCCCGACGCCGTCGAGATCCTGAAGTCGATGCCGCAGGGCGCGCTGAACAGCGCGATCATCGGCGCCACCATCCCGGTGCTCCAGCGCATCGGGCGCGGCGTGTCCTCGACCCTCGCCGGCAAGTGGGCGCCCGGCGCGCAGTTCGGCCGCGCGCTGTCCGAGCTCCCGTGGCAGCAGCAGCTGGGCGCGCGCGGAGCGCAGGCGGCCGGAGGCGCCATCGAGTTCCTCGGCTTCACGGCCCTGCCGCACGTCAGCGAGGACGGCATCGCGCTGTTCAAGCCGTGGCTCGACGTCTTCTCCGCCGACAAGGCGCGGCGCGAGAACGGGCTCGTCGAGATCCTCTCGCAGTTCGTGGCCGGCGGCATGATCGGCGCCGCGCACGGTCAGTACATGGGCGGGCCCGAGACGGTCGAGTCGTCTCGCGGGATGCTGATGCGCCGCAAGCCCAAGCTGCCGACCAACGTCGAGCAGGCCGTGCGCTCGTCCACGCGCGAGGCCGTCATCGAGCTGATGAAGAACGCCGACGGCGAGCGAGACGTCATGGCCTCGCTGCTCAACGTCGTGCGCGCGCGCGAGGTGCTCGGCTACGAGAAGCCCGGCACCTGGGAGAAGCTGGCCGAGGCGGTCGACGCTGATTGGGGCGCGAAGGAGAAGAAGCAGTTCGACGACAAGATGCAGGAGGCGCTGGCCACCGACGAGAAGCGCGAGAAGAAGCGCATCGACAAGGCCAAGCCCCTCGACCTCGGCTTCATCGAGCCGGGCATGGGCCTCGTCGACCCCGCCGACGCGAAGATGCTCGGGATGCTGCCGTTCATGGTGGACTCCGAGGGCCGCCGTTCCTCGCCCACCAGCCCGGGGTCGTGGCCCGCCGACACGCGGCGCGACCTCGCCGACGCCGGCACCGAGGTCGTCCTCAACGTCGGCAAGCCGGGCAAGGGCGCCATCTGGATGCCGGGCCGCGTCGTGCGCCCGGTGTTCTACGGCACCGGCGAGCGCGAGGGCCAGCTGAAGGGCGTGCTCGTCCAGACCGAGAGCGGGCTGGCGATGTTCACCGGCAACCACATCCGCAAGGGTTTGGTGAAGATGGCCGACTCGTCGTCGATGGTCGACCCGAGCGTCGGCCCCGAGACGGCCGCGTCGCCGCCGCGCAAGCCCCGCCCGTTCGGAGAGGGCCAGCGCGAGGACGCCTACGGCCAGCGGTTCCTTCCGTTCGGCAAGGACGTGAAGCCGGGCAAGACGAAGCCGCCGCCGCCCGAGCTCGGCGCTACGCCCGGCGCGCGGGGCGAGACGGATGTGCTCGGCACCAGCCCCGTGTCGGAGCGGCCGATCGGCGGCGCCCTCGGCTCTGCGCCGAAGGTGAAGAAGGTCGCGGTCCCCGCGCCCGCCGCCAAGCCCAAGAGCGCCGAGGCTGCGGCTGACGCCGCCGTGAAGGCGGCCGAGCCGCGAATCGAGCGCGCGCTCAGCCGATCCGTCTCCACCGTTGAGGAGGCGCAGAGCAGCCTTGATGCAGCGTCGAAGTCTGCTCGCAGCGAGAAGAACATCGAGATTCTTCTCAAGGCGATCGACGACATCGATCTTGCTCGAGAGTTCTACAAGTCGAAGTCTGACGGCTCGGTCGCCAGCGACAATGAGCAGTACGCTGCGTTCGAGAAGCGGGCAATCCAGATCGCAGCCGACGCTTTCTCGCGCACGCAGCCCGAGCCGATCGTCGTCCGGTCTGCTCCGCTGCTCGCCCGCCCGAAGCTCGGCGCCGGCGCCGGCGAGCGCGGCACGGACCGCCGCAAGCAGCTGGTGCCCGTCGCCGTCGACCGACGCGCGCAGGCGCAGAAGACCCGCCGCGCGATCCTCGAGGGGCGGCAGGACGACCTCACGAAGCTGAAGAACAAGCGGGGCTACGACGAGGCGCTGGCCGCCATCCCGGGGCGCGGCCTCGTGATCTCGCGCATCGACGGCACGAACATGAAGGCGTCGAACGACGAGTCGGTCGGCGGCCATGCGAACGGCGACAAGGTGCTGAAGGCGTTCGCCGACCGCATCAAGAAGGCGGCGGTCGAGGCCGGCATCCGCGAGACGTCGGTGTTCCGCATCGGCGGCGACGAGTTCTCGGTGATCGGCACGCCCGCGCAGATTGCGAAGATGCGCCGCATCCTGGACGCCGACAACAAGGTCGGCGAGTCCGTCGTCGGCGGCGTGAAGTACGAGCACCGGGTCATCGCCGGCAAGGGGAAGGCCACCGACAAGGAGGCCGACACCTCGCAGTCGACGTTCCACGAGAACTACAAGAAGCAGGCCGAGGCCGCCGGGCTCGGCGTGTACCGCAAGGCCGCCGAGGCGAAGCCCGCTGCGCCCGCGCCTGCGAAGAAGTCGAACGCCCCGTTCATCCGCGAGGCGAAGGTGGCCGAGGCGAAGAAGCGCCTGCGCGGCTCCGGCTTCGACGTGGACACCATCACGTCAAGCAACCTTTACCATCTCCAGGCCGCAGACGCCGGGAAGATTTACAAGAACGGCTGGAAGAAGGTGACGTGGAACGACGTGATCGAGGCCCGCGCCTCCGGCGACCTCGACCGCATCGCCTTCGCCGAGAACGCCGCGAAGATCGCCGGCATCACCGCCCCGGCCGCTGAGACTCGGAGCCCTGCCCCCAAGGTGGACGCGTCCCCTTCCGCCGAAGCTGAGGGCAAGCAGGGCTCCACTCCCACCGACAGCCCGGCGGTCGCCGAGATCAAGCGGCGCATCAAGGAGGTCGACGCCAAGTATCCGGATCGTGCCCACCTGATCGGCGAGGCCCGAAAGGCATACGAGGCCGAGCGCGCGCCCTTGATCGAGGAGCTGTCTCGCGCCAACAAGGCGGATGCCGCACCCGCAGAGGCCCCCGACGAGCCTACGCGGGCCGTCGCCATGCCCGCGCAGGAGCCGCTGCTCAAGCAGATGGGCCCGACGGCCGACTACATCGCCGCGCTGCGCGACGCGAACATCCCCGTCTCGCGCATCGAGTCGGAGCTCGACTACCTGCGCGCGCAGGTGCGCAACGCCGAGGAGCGCAACGACACCGTCGAGTCGGAGAAGTGGACTCGCGTCCTCGACACGGTCGCCCGCATCGTGGCGAAGCGCGGCGGGTCCGTCCCTACGCCCGAGCCGCTCAAGCGCGTGGCCACCGAGCCCGGGCTGACGACGGGCACGGAGATCGCCGAGCGCGCGCTGCGCAACCACCGCAACGACCTCGCCGTCATGCGCGCCGCCTACGACCAGGAGGCTGCGCGCACGGGCAAGCCGATCACGCAGGAGCAGCAGGACCGCATCTCTGCGGCCGAGGCCACGATCCGCGACCTTACGAAGCTGGCCCGGCTGGTGAAGAAGCGCGGCGCGCGGATGCCCTACGAGGTGGCCCCGACCGCCGCACCGAAGCCCGGCGACAACGTCGTGATTCGCCTCGACAACGGCCGCGCCGTTGCTGGCATCGTGCTGAAGTCGCAGGCTGTGTCGAAGGCAGAGGTCGAGAGCGGCGAGGAGATCGGCTTCGGCCGGCGCATCCTCGTGCTCAAGGCCGACGGCACCATCGAGCGCGTGCGCATCAGCGAGGTGGCCGACATCGCCCCCGCTGACGTGCTCAACCACGACTTCACGAAGCCCGTCGACGTCAGCCTCGAGACGTTCACGTCCTGGTTTGCCGGCCGCGACGCGATGGAGACTGAGGCGTACAAGGGCTCGATGGACCGATCCTCGGACTTCTCCGAGGACGCCCGCTCCGTCACCGTCGAGCGGCGCAAGGCGCTGCTGCGCGGCGGCGGCACGGCGAAGGACGCCGAGCGCGAGGCCAAGGCCCGCTCGCGCCGCATCCGGTACGACAAGCTGAACTCCGACGACTTCGAGCTCGAGGCGCTGGCCATGCTGGCCCCGCCCAACGCCCGCAAGGAGATGGAGGCGACGCTCACCGCCGACACGCAGGGCCGTGACGTTCTGCGTCGCACGCGAGACGACGCTCGGTCGGAGGCTCTGGCCAAGGCGATCGTCCGCTGGTTCGACCCGGACGTGAAGCTGCGCACCGAGAAGGAGCTGGAGGAGGCTGCGGCCACCGACACGCGCGCGGCCGAGGATCTCGCCGCCTACCGCTTCTTCAAGTCCCGGGCTGACGCCGAGCGTGGCCTGGAGATGATCCGTGACAACCAGAGCAAGAGCCTCTCCCGCCTCGGGCGCGGCTTCGCCGTCGTGCATGGCGACCTCGCCGACATCGCCGACCGCCCGGTGATCATCCGTCAGCAGGGCTACGGCTCGTCCGGCGATTGGGGCAAGCCCGTCCTCCTGCGCGCGCAGATGGGCAACGAGGGCCGCATCACCATCCGGGAGCTGACCGAGGCCGAGGCGTTCCTCGCCCAGCAGAAGTCGCCCGAGATCCGCGAGACGCTGCTGCGCATGGCCGAGGGCCGGCGCGGCGATGCCCTCAAGCGCATGACCGAGGACGAGCGGCTGACCGTGATCGGGTGGGCCGGCGAGCGTGCGATGGAGGCGCTGAAGCAGGCGCACGACTTCATCCGTGGTCTGCGCGACGACCTGCCCGGCAACAACGAGCTGTTCGACGCGGCGCGCGAGTGGCTGCGCCAGAACCCGCGCCCGAAGAAGACGGCGTCCGGGTACTCGGACTGGATCAAGGCGCTGGCCGCCGAGCTGAAGGTCGACTACACGGGCTCCTCGCACCGCGAGGCGTCCCGCTCCATCGTGAAGAAGCAGGAAGCCGTCTTCGACTCCGAGGGCAAGGCCGTCAAGGACGTCGAGGGCAAGAAGCGGTTCGACGAGACGCCGCGCACGCTCGGACAGATCGCGGGCGACGCCGCCCGCCTCGGGCGCGACGTGCTGTCGGGCAAGCAGATGAAGTACCAGGACGGCGAGGTCGTGCCTCACATCGAGAGCGACCTCTCCGGCGTCGTGGTCCCGTCGGCCTTCCCCGGGATGCCGCCGCCCGGCTCGTGGCGCCACGCGAAGCGTCTCGCCTCCGTCGTGCGCAAGCCGCTGGCCGCCGCCGGCCGCTTCGTGACCGACGTCAGCGAGGCCGTCGCCTCGTCCGTGCTGCGCGAGATGCAGAACCTCGTGTTCCGCCCCGACCGTCTCGGCATCGCGCACAGCCCGGCAGGCGACAGCGACCTGTTCAAGAAGTGGGTGCGCACCGCGCGCACCTTCGAGGCGCACGCCAGCCCCGCCGGCGACGAGTTCAACGCCCGGATGCTGACCTACCTCAACCGAGGCGAGGGCGATGAGAGCGCCTACATCGAGCGCATGGAGCGCGCGCTCAAGCCGTTCAGCGAGCTGAAGCGCGAGCGCCAGATCGATGTGATCCGCGACTACACCCTCGGCAAGAAGCCGAAGGAGCTGGTCGAGTACGACGCCTTCATGCGCGAGATGCACAAGGAGCTGGTGCGCCTCGGCTTCATCCCCGAGGGTCCGGCCGGCGAGCGGTTCCTCGGTCAGTACGTCCACTACGGCCGCTTCGCCCTCACCGACGCCCAGCTGCGCGAGAAGAAGGCGGAGCTGAAGTCGCAGCTCGAGCAGGCCATCGTGGCCGGCGACGACGTCGCCGCGCGCCGCGCCACCGAGGGGCTCGAGAACCTCGAGACGATCCGCACGCGCGCGTCCGGCGACGTGGGCCCGACCCGCGTCGTGATCAGCCCGATGCCGCTGGCTCAGCTCAGCGACCCGGCGACGACGCATCTGCTCAATGGCGGCTACACGCGGCGCCGCTCGTTCGAGTCGTTCGACGACGCGATCAAGCACGGCCTCGACATCTCCTCGCCCATCGAGCTGCTCAAGGGCGGGATGTTCTCTGAGATGCTGGCGGTCACGCGGCACCGGATGTTCGAGGCCATCGCCGCCGACACCGACATGGTGAAGGACCCGCGCTCCGGCGACCCGATCCCGTCGTGGTACGTCAAGGTCGACCCGAGCCGCACGTCGAAGCACTCGTCGTGGCGGAAGTTCGACGGCAAGCTGGTGAACCCGGCGCTGATGGACCAGCTGTACCAGATGGAGGCCGAGGGCTCGCCGATCACGCGGCTGCTCGACTACGTCCACTCGTCTCTGAAGATGTCGCGCGCGCTCGTCGATCCCGGCGCCGTGTTCACGAACCTCGTCGGCAACCCGATGATCCTCGTCGCCAACGGCATGAACGTCGGCGACGCGATGTCGTCGTACATCAAGGCGTTCACGCAGCTGGTGCTGGTCGATCCCGCGCTCCGTCCCGTGTTCGGCCACGGCCCCGGAATGAAGGCCATCGAGGCCGCCGCGCGCGGCGAGTACGGCAGCCGGCGCGGCCAGTACATGAAGGAGGGCTGGGTCACGCACGCGAGCGACGTGACCCGCGAGCTGATGACGGCGCTGAACAAGGACCGGCGCCTCTATCAGTTCCTCCTGCGCGGCTACACCGACCCGTCGAAGATCGAGACGAGCGACAGCCTGTTCCGCGCCTTCCGCGCGACGATCGAGTCGCTCGGCGAGAAGGCCGTGCGCTTCTACAACCTGATCGACGCCGCCGCGCGCGTCGCCCTGCACGAGCACAACATCAGCAGGGGCATGGGCTACGAGCAGTCGGTCCGCGAGGTGAACAAGTCGTTCGACGTCAAGCACCTTCCGAAGCTCTGGCGCGGCCTGCGCACGGGCGCCGGCGGGCTCGGCGCCTTCTCGTTCGCCTCGTTCTCGGTGGCCATGGCGCGCAACGCGTCGAAGTTCATCGGCGCCTCGCCGTGGGTCCTGGCCAACCTCGCCGCCGTGTCGATGGCCGCGCGCCTCGCCATGCAGGCGATGTACGGCCAGACCGACGAGGAGTTCGAGTCGCAGATCGACGCCTCCCTCCCGCGCACGGGCAGCGTCTGGTTCGACAAGCTGAACCGCATCACGGCCATCCCGCTGCCGCTCGGCGACGGGCGGTGGGGCACGCAGTCGGTCGTGAAGTTCACCCCGCACGACGCGATCATGGACCTCGTCCCCGGGGTGCGCCCGTTCCTGCTCGGCGGCCGGGACGACCGTGGCCGCACGCCGGTCGACGCGCCCTACGATGCGCTCACGCGGTCCGTCGCCGCCGCCCCCTACGTCGAGTGGTTCTTCGACAAGGACGCGCAGTCGGGGGCGCCCGTGCGCGAGCGGTACGACTCGCTGAACCAGTTCGTCGGCGAGCGGTTCGGCGCCACCATCCCGGGGACGCCGGTGCCCCTCGTCCTGCCCAAGCCCTTCCAGGGCCTCGGCGCGACGAGCGCCATGGTGCAGCGCAAGGCGAACCTGTTCAACCGGGCGGTCGGCTCGGAGCCCCGGTACACCGCGCGCGTGCCGTTCATCAAGGTGAAGGACGGGCGGAACACCATCCCCGGTGCGACGGCCGAGCCCTACGGTCTGGCCGAGGCCATGTGGAACATGATCGGCCTGCGGCCCTCGGAGCCGAACGCCATCCGCCGCGCGCTGGAGAACGCCTCGGCCAACGACGAGCGGGTCGTCCTGCGGCGCGGCTCGTTCCGGCCGGACATCGACCGTGGCGCCCCCGGCCGGCGCGGCGCGCGCGACACGGCGAAGGAGCTCGAGGCCCTGCGGGACGCCGAGAAGGGCCTGCGCCTGTGGGCCGCCGTCATGGAGCTGGACCGGCTCGTGGCCACCCGGGGTAGCGAGGACCGCATCGAGGGGGTCAAGAAGCAGATCGCCAAGATGGCCACGAACAGCACGGTCGTCGACAGCCTGCGCTCGGCCCTTCTCGACGTCGGGGAGCGGTCGAAGGCCAACGACCTGATGATGAAGATGCGTGCCCTGGGGGTGTACCCGGAGCGCGAGCCTCGCATTCAGCGGGGCAGGGGTGGTAGTATCCTCCCCGAGTAGGTAGCCCGAGCCCCGGGCAAGGAGTCACAAGTCATGCGCATCGAGCTGTCCGGTTCCGATCTGGTGGCGAAGTTCATCCCCGAGACGCAGCACGAAATCGACCAGCTGCACGCGTGGTACACGGCTGGTTCGGCCAAGACCACCTGCGCGCTCGCGCTCGGGACGGACACGGGCCGTGAGGGCCACGCCGTCAACCCCGTCCTGGCGACGAAGCACAAGTCGGTCCAGGTCACGCTCTCGTAGCCCCGGCCTCGGGGCTACCTCCCGGGCCGGCATCTGCCGGCCCGGGCCCACCATGGAGGAGGGAGCCATGCGTTCGATCGTCCTCGTTCTTCTCGCCGGGTTCCTCTGCGCGTGCGCCGGCGGCGTGAAGGCGAGCGTGCGCTCGCCCATCGCCAAGGCGCCCGAGTTCCAGAGCCCGATCTCCGTGGGCGCTTCGGCCGACTGCGGCCCCGTCTACAAGCCGCCCGTGCCGCACATCGACACGGGCGACGATCCCTGCCCGGGCGGCGTGTGCCGCGTGCCGGGAGCCACGCCGAAGCTGCCCGGCCACGACCAGGGGCAGCCGGCTCCGACGACCACGACGAAGGGCTCGCCCGTGGCGGGCCTCGTCTTGAGCGCCGTCGTCTTGCTCGCCGTCACTCTGGTCTTCGTCTTCCGGCCCTGACGGGCAGAAGGAGGTTCCGTGAAGCGTTTCCTGCGTGCTCTGCCCACCCTCTCGTTGATGGTGGGCATCGGTCTGATCCTCGCCGGGTGCTCCGAGCGTGACGCGCTCGAGGCCCAGGCGGCGGCCAACGCCGCCGTCGCGTCCGGCAACCCGCTGCTCGTCGGCCTCGGCAGCCTCGTCTCCATCGTCGCGTCGCGCTTCATCTCGAAGTCGCAGGTCGAGGCGAAGGACCGCGAGGACTTCAACGACGACGACGGCGCCGCGATGGTGCGCAAGCTCGAGCAGATGGGCTACGTCATCCAGCGCAAGTAGCGGTATACTCACTGGGTCGGGTTGACCTAGCCCCGACCTCCATGGGTTCCGCCGGTGGCCCGGGCCGCAAGGTCCGGGCCACCTCTCTTTTACACGCGGCCGGCCTTGCCCTGGAGGATCAGCTCGAGCCGGGCCAGGGCGTTCCACGCGACGTGCGCGGCGTGCAGCAGCTGGCTTTCGTGGTCGAACGGCTCCTCCCGCTCCGACAGGTGATGCCGCAGCATCGCGTCGGTGTACCGATCGAACCCGTCCGGCACGGTCAGCCATCCGTGCGGCGTGTACTTCTTGGCGCCGAACGTCGTGACCGCAGACACGGCGAACAGCGCGCTACTGAAGTCGTTCATCATCAGCCCGACCCGGATCTTATCCGAGTCGTGCTTCACTCCAGGTTCCGTGGCCATCAGATGTTCCCCTCCCCGAACAGGGTGTTGGCGCGTCCCATGTGCTTCGGCACGAAGAAGCGCCACGCGCGCAGGCGCTTGCCCTCGATCAGCACGTTCTCGTCACGGTCGATCTTGAAGCCGAGCCGCTCCAGCTGGGGCTTCACGAGCCCGAGCCGCGTCGACATCTGCTGAGTCGAACGGAACGGGTACGGGCGGCCGACAGCCCGGGCGATGGTGGACAGCAGGAGCGACAGGCGCTGCGCCTGCATCCAGTCGGTCTGCCACCCGAGCCCCTGCTCGCCGATGACGACGCCCATCTGCTGCCCGGCCTGCGTCTTGAGGAACGCCGGCACGAACGACAGAAGGTCGACGATCGGGTTGTCTTCGACGCTCGCCGTGTTCTCCTCGTCGACGTGCTCGCCGAGCAGGAACGCGATCTCCTCGTCGGCCTTCAGGTCCTTGCCGAGCACGATGGAGGCCAGGGCGTAGAACTCTCGCAGGCGCGGGCGGCTGCGCTTGTCGAGCGTGGCGACGACGCGCTCGAGGCCGCCGTCGGCCAGCGAGCAGATCGACTGCCACACCTTGCGCAAGACGTAGTTCCAGAGCGTGTCGCGGTTGTCGCGCACCCACTTCATCGCCGCGCGCGGCATGAAGCCCTCGCTCCCCTGCACGCCGAACGGGATGATCAGGCTGCGCTCGACCAGCTCCCGCTTGCCGAAGGTGATCGGGTCGACGCCGGTCGTCAGCACCCACGAGCGCACGCGCTCCACAACCACCCGGGATGCGGAGTCCATGGCCGACTTCACCTTCTCGGCCCCGGTGGCGGCGAGCAGGAAGAACAGCTCCAGGTTCTCGTCGACGCCGTCGGCCTCGATGTTGTCGAGCACGATCATCGGGAGGTTCACGCCCATGCGGTACATGGCGGCGTTCGTCGCCGTGAACAGGCGCTCGTCGCCGTAGAGCATAACGGTGATCAGCTTGGCCGCCGTGCTCTTGCCCGAGCCAGGGCTCCCGCTGAAGCGGACGATCGGGTGCGTGTCGACCCAGTCGTAGAGCGGGAGCATCAGCAGCAGCGCCTCGATCAGCCGCCGGTCCTGGTCGGAGCAGGTGAACATGGAGAGGAAGCGGCGCCAGACCACCTCGCCCTCCTTCTCGTCGAACGCCTCGGCGAAGGCGATCGGCCGCATCTGCTGCGACGGGAGCACGACGACGCCGCCGTGCCCGTTCGCCTTGACCGAGAAGCCGCTCGGCAGGATCTCCACCAGTTGCTGCTTCTGGTCGCAGAGCGGGAGGCAGAGCCCGTCGCCCGTGCGCGCGTACCACGCCGTCGTGTCGCACGACTGCCCGCGCTCGCAGGCAAGCGCCTTGAGCTGGCGGTGGATGCGGACGCCGATCGAGCCGAACGAATCGATGCCCGTCCACTCGCCGATGCGCAGCGCCCATCCCGGGTCTGTGTTCTCGGTCGCGTACACGCGGCCGTCGAACACGCAGAACGCCTCGCCGTTGCGCGTCTTGAGCCAGAGCGCGCCCGCGTCGGTCAGCACCTGGAAGATGTGCGACCCGATCTCGACCACGTCGGGCGGCTCGTCCTCGTCGATGGCCGCGCGGATCACGGCGCCGACGTCCTTCAGCGCCTCCTGCATGGTGAACGGCTCGGCCGCATCGAGGATGGCCTCGAGGGCTGCGGCCCCGCCGCCGTCGTCGCGCACGACGTTGTAGACGTCCTTGCCGGGATGGCCGATGTGGGCCCAGCGCAGCGAGCGGCACGACCCGATCAGGGCGGTCAGCGCGTTGCGCGACCCCTTGTTGCCGGCGTCGTCCTCGTCGTAGAGGACCGTCACGTCTCGGTCGCGGAGGACCCCGACACAGGGGCCCATGGAACTGCCGCTCCCATGTGAGGGCGAAAGCACCGTTGACCTGCCACGGAGAATCGCCGACGTGACGGCCCGATCCTTCTCTCCCTCGACGATGACCACCGGCAGCGGCGTCCCGTCGGGGAGCTTGTCGTTCAGGGCGTCGAGCCCGATCAGGCCGCTCTTGCTGTCGGCCATGACCCTCGACTTCACGGGCTTCTCGGACCCGTCTCGATCCTTCTTCACCGGGTACGGAGGAAGGAACCGGATGCGGATGCCGCAGACCTTCGACGTCGTGGGGTCGTAGATCGGCAGGCAGAACTTCGGGTGGTCGGCGCCGTCCTTGCCGCCACGCAGCACGAAGAATCCCTGCGCGCGCAGCTCGCTGATGGGGATGTCCCACGCCTTCGACAGCGGCTCGAGGTCGGCGTCGCTCGTGGCCGCCAGACCATCCCGGGCGATGGAGGTGTGGTCAACGGCCTGCCGGGTGCCATCAGACTTTCCTTGCTTGCGCTCCTCCATCTTGAAGACGTCGGCGGTGCGCGGGCAGGCGGCCACCCACTTGTCGCGCCAGGACTTCGGCGCCGTCTGCTTCATCAGCCCGATCATCGAGCCGTGCTCGTCGTGCTTGAAGCAGCCCCACTTCCCGTCCTTCAGGCTGACGGAGAACTTGCCGGGGTCGTCGCAGTCGGGATGGATGGGGCAGCGCGCCCACAGCTCGTCGCCGGAGACGTGGTGCCCGGGCCCGAACACGGACTCGAACAGCGTCTTGTAGTCGGTCGCCGCATCGAGCTTGTCGAACCACTCCTGCGGGATCTCATTGGCCACGGTAGATGCTCCGCTTCTTGGCCAGTAGGCGCGAACGCTCGACCCACTCCTTGCGCATCACCCGCTTGTATTCCTCGGCGCCGATCGCAGCCTTCAGCTCACGGTTGCGGACGCGCCGCTTCGTCTCGAATGTGTTGGCCTCGACGCGCACGACGACGCCCTCGTCTCCTACGCAGCCGAGCCCGTGGCACTCACCGCAGGTGCCGCCGCCGAGCAGGTCGTCACCGAGGCGGTTGACCGTGCCGTAGCCGTGGCACTTCTCGCATTGGTGCGTCTCGTGCGCATACGCGGCGTAGTTCGACAGGGGCTTGGGCACCTCCCCCTTGAGGGCGTGCGCACCCTTGTCACCGATCCTGACCTTCTTCTCCGGCTGCGAGCCGTACCGCTTCAGACCTGACTGTCCGTAGGACGATGACATGGGGGCGCCCTTCTACTTCGGGGTCGGGGGAAAGTCACGAGCCATCTCGTATCCGTTCAGACGCTCCTTCAGGATGCGGGCCAGCGTCCGGTCGTTGCCGATCCAGGCGACGACCTCCTTGCCCGACATCACACCGCCGAGCGACATCTGCGTGCGGCCTACCTCGTGGCTCGTGCGTACGAGGTAGAACCTGTTCTTCGATGCGCGCGTGTTCTCGACGATCACCCACGGGCCGCTCGACTCTCGGTCGACCAGCAGCACGCCGGGCACGCCGCAGTCGAGGTTGTACCCGTGCTTCCAATGCCCGTCACTTCCCGGGCTACCAGCGTCGTCAATCCTGCCGGTCGAGCTCACGGTTGATGTCCTCCAGCATGGCCTTGTCGGCGACGGGCTTGATCGCTTCGACGACCGTCTTGGCGATCTCCTCGTTCGGGCAGACGTAGACGTGCGCGTGGGGTGCAGGCGCGAACGTCCCGGGCACGAACTCAGTCACCACCTTCAGTCCCTCCAGCACCCACACCTCGCATCCGTAGAGGACCTTGTGCCTAGTAGCGAGCGGCATACGCCCACAGCTCCTGCTGGAGTTCGCTGATGGAGCGGAACACCTCGGGCTGGTCGTCGTTGGGCGAGGCGGGCTTGGGCTCGAGCTCGGCGTCCGTGTTGGGATAGTCGCCGTCCTCCCTCGTCGCCGTCTTGATTAGGTCGACGGCCTTGCCGATCGACTCCGCGCTGTTGATGCAGTTCGCCGCCTGAGCGACGAAGGACATCAGCGACGGCGGGTCGATCGTGAAGCCCTGTCGCAAGAACTTGCAGATGCGAGGGATGCTGTTCGTGACGGGGATGGCCGGGGCCTTCGAGGGCATCTGGTCGAACACGATCTTGCGCTGGCACACGTCGCGCAGGAACGTCTGCGAGCAGACGCCGTCCATCTTCTGCTCGGCGCCGGCGCCCTGCCCCTGCATCCAGACCGCCGCCTTGCTGATGGTCAGGTCGAACAGGTCGATCAGGCCCTGCGCCGTCTCGCAGTCGAAGCCGAGGATCATCTGCACGTCCTGCTCCTCGACGCGGATGGTGACTGCGTTCTTCGTCAGCACCCACGTCGCGCCCTTCTGCACCCACCGTTCGCGGTGGATGATCGAGAGGAAGTCGATGATGTGCTTGACCTTCTCCGCCTTGTCCTTTCCCATCATAAAGATGTCGATGTCGGAGACGGGGTTGTTGCCACAGCTGATCGCGCGGAGGAATCCGCCCGCGACGACAGCCCGGTAGGGATGCACTCTCATCGCTGAGAGGACGGGCTTGGGCAACTTGCGCAGCGCCGTCTCGATGTGCGGATACGAGTGGTAGATGAGGCTCACGGCCCCTCCATGGAATATGGGTGCCCGTCTCTCCGGGCCGTCACGCCTGCGCTCCGGCGTTCGAGGGGCGAGAGGCCCCACCAGCCACGCTGTCACGGTGCGTGGCTACCGTTCGATCAGCTGGCGGCGGCGCTGTCGTCCTTGCCACCGGCCAGCGCCTTGAGGACCTCGATCGCCTGCCCCTTCTTGAGAGGGAGCACGAGCGGGACGATGACCTTGCGGATGCTGTCCTGGCTGATGGAGCAGACCGGCTCCATCTTGACGACGTCGTACTTGATGCCGCCCTTCGACTCGCCCTTGGAGAACGACCAGCGGCAGACCAACCCCTGCGGGTACGTCCCACGCTCGCGCGCGAAACGCATGAGGTGCTGGTAGTTCTCGGCCGCCTCGCGGTTGCCGATGCCGTAGCGCACGAGCGCCGGTCCCACGATCATCTGCGGGGACAGCTCGATCTGGTGGATCGAGTTCCTCGTGATGCCGGGAACCGTGCCGAGCTTCGCCTCCGAGAGCTCGAGAACGAAGTCAGCGGCGCGCGTCTTGCACGCCTTGCCGCTCCCCTTGCTGGCGGTGCCGAACTTGTCCCACGGGCAGTCGGCGCAGGAGTCAGCCTGCACCTTGTCCGAGTCCGCGTCCGGCTTGATGCCGTCGAGGGAGTAGCACTCCGGCGGCTTGTCGCTGATCTCCGCGCTCGCCCACCACGTCCGCATGGGACGCTGGGAGAACAGGATCACTCCGAGCACGCTGGGCACCTTCTCCTCGCCACGCCGGAAGTAGTCCTCCTTGCCGGCACGGTACACCGTCAGGTTGTCGAGCATCGACGTGGGCTTGCCCATCGTGTCGCTGAGCAGGCTCTCGACCTGCTCGGGCGTCATCAGGGCGGCCTCGTCGCGCTTCGCCAGCTCCGCACGCTCGGCATCGTCGAGCAGCGGGTTGTCCTTGTCGGACGGATTCATAAACAAGTCTCCAGAACGCAGAATGAAAGGCCCGACTGACGTGCGGGCCCACGACGCCCTTGTGGGAACCCGCCTACTTCTTCAGCAGGTGGGCGATCGGCTGGAACGCCGGCAGGCGCTCGACGAATGTGGTTGCCGAGGCTACGCCTTGGCGTTCGTCAGGGACCGCGTCTTGGTCACGCTGATGAAGGGCGGGATGACCGCCCCGGGGTTCTGGTCGAGGTAGGCCCCGACCGCCTTGGCGATGTTCGTGCTCGCCGGGATGTTGACCTCGGGGGCGACGGACTCGATGAAGTCCTTCACCTGCTGGGCGCAGCCCTCGGCCACGCCGTAGTTCGTGCGCTCCGTGAAGCCGAGCCGTCGCCCGTTCGCCGTCGCACGGTCGAGCCCCATGCTCTCCATGCGGCTGATGATGCGCGCGCTCACTTCCTTCTTCAGCCGCTCGACGCGGCCCTCGAGCGCGCGCAGCTTGTCGTGCTTGACGGCGAGGTCGCCGAGCTCGGCGTCGTCGCTGCCAGCCAGAGCGGCGTCGATGTCGTCGACCTCGCTCCCGACCGCTTCCAGTTCTTCGTCGCCCACGTTACTCCTTCGCTCGCACAACCAGGACCTCGTGACCCATCGCACGCAGCCGGTTGTGCTGATGCTGTTGCGCGGGCGAGACGACGCCGTCCTCGGCCTTCGCCTCGATGAACCTGACCCGCCCGTCCTTGAGGATGACGAGCAGGTCGGGGAAGCCCTTCTCGATCATGCTCGATCGAGGGTCGAGCTTCAGCGTGATCGCGCCCTCCTTCTCGTACTCGGTGCGGAGGCGGCGCTGATACTTGGACTCGCGCATGGGGAGGAGGATGTTGCCACGGCCGATGGCCTACGGCAACCCCTTTGCCCGCCACATCCTGTGGTGTGCCCGGGGAGGCGGCACCCCCCATTCGTTGTAGATGCTCGACAGGTGGGACATGAACGTCGCCCACTCAGCCCGGGACAGGGACTCCTTCGGGCTGCGTGCGCCGGGGATGGCGACGCTGCGACGCACGCCGAAGTCGGAGCGACTCATGTACGTCGTCCCCTTCTCCTTCGACCCGGCCAGCACCTGCTGCCGCGTCGGCACGTCGACCGACGTGACCTGCCATCCGTGCTTCCTCAGCCACCCGATGACCCACTCGTGCGAGTGGCGCGTGCGCTGAACGAGCTTGTGGTGTCGGCTGCTTGACGACATCTCCGTCCCTCCTAGTCCGACTTCGTCAACTTGAGGTACGACTCGCGCGCCTCGCTCCACGCGCGCTCCATGTCGAGCGTTCCGTTCTTGCACGCAGCGGAGAGCCCGAACAGATGCCGGCACTTCTCCATGAAGTCGATCTCGGCCGGCCGACGCTGGGCGATGTAGGAGAGGCGGGCGCTCTCCACGACTGAGCGAAGGAACGGCTCCGCCGTGCTGGCGATGTCCTTCATGTACTTGGAAGGCACGGCGCCATGCTCACCGTTGCAGATCGCGTAGGCGAGCACGCCAGCTTCCTGCTGCACGGCGTCGCGCTCGGGCTTCGACGGCTCCGTCTTGCGCTGCAAGATGCGGTGCGGTTCCTCCTTGCACCGACCCAGCGCCTTGTCGGCTACCGCCTGCACATACACGAGGCGTCCGGTCGGCTCGCCGAACCCATGATAGTCCTTCTGCGCCAGCACTTCTTCGAGCGCCTCGCGCATGATCTGTTCCTTGTCCACGCTACCCTCCCATCTCACAGAACGAGCAGCCGTCCACGGGCTTGCCGTCCATGTGCTTCTTGTGCTCCGCCTCCTCCATCTCCATCTCCTTCTGGATGCGCTGGTTGACGGAGCGGTACGTCTCGATGCTGTCGTAGCCGTACGACTCGCAGTCGAGGAACGACTCGTTCACCATGCGCATCTCGTTCAGGATGACGATGTGCGGTGCTTGCAGCTGAAGAAGCTTCGACGTCCGCATCATACGGATCGCCAGCTTCATGCGGTTCGGCATATCCGAACTCGGGATCACGTTCGCGTTCATCGGCTCGCTCATACGTTGCGCTCCACGGGGAGAAGGTGGTCGAGGGTGATCGTCGACGCGAGGTCGACGTCGTTGATCAGCGCACGGTAGACGTCCTCGTCCTTCGTCTCCGCGCACACGATCTCGTGATGGATCGTCTCGTCGAACTCGGAGTGCGAGCGGTTCACTCGACCGTCGCTCTGCACGAAGTCCTCTGTGATGTAGGACCGGCTGAACCTGATGGCGTGCTGCGCCACCTGGAAGTCGTTGCCTGCCCCGACCGTGCCGGGCTGCCCGATCAGGCACCGCTTGTTTCCGATAGAGAAGTCGTGGATGGCAGCGTCCGACTCGCCACGCCTCATGCCGCCGTAGACGTGGGTCGCCTCGACGCCGATCTCTTTCATGTGCTTGACGAGCCACTCGATCTCGTGGCGGAAGTGGGCCCACACCACGAACTTGCCGTCGATCTGCTCGATGATGTCATCGAGCTGCTCCGCCTTGTGCGACACGTCGATCAGGCGAGGCACGCCGTTCTCGATCACGAAGCCGGACGCCAGCTGTTGCAACGCCATCAGTCGATCGAGAAGCATGAGCCTCGTGATCTGGCCGTTCTTGTCTGCGGTGATGCCCGTCTTCTCGAGCTCGTCGTACATCACGCGCACGCTGCTCGGCAGCTCCACCTCGTAGAGCTTGCGACGCGGCTCGGGGAACTCGCCGGGCGGACACTCCTTCTTCGTCACGCGACGGGCGATCATGTACATCCGGCGCGACATCTCGCCCGCCATCCCGGGCTTGAGCACCAGCTGCTCGTAGCGGTAGTCCTTGCTGCGGTCGTAGAAGAAGTCGTTCACGAACTTCCACCTCGTCGGCCCGAAGATCGTCGGGTCGAGCAGATGGTAGATGGCCCACAGGTCGGAGCTCTCGGGCTTGAGGATCGGCGACCCGCTCAGCCCGATGCGGATGGGAACCTGCGGGGCCAGCGCGTTGACCACGCGCGCGCGCACGCCATGGTTCGAGCGGAACCCACGGAATCCCTTGAGCCGCTGGATCTCGTCGCACACGAGCACGCCGAGCGTCTCGACCAGCCCCGCCAGCCAGCCCACGGGCTTGCCCTTCTCCAGCTTGCAGAGCGAGGTGACGTAGTCGTAGTTCATCAGCACGATGTCGGGCACGCCGGCGTAGCCCCGGCCCCACATCTGCTCGGGCTTCGCCCCGCCACGCAGCACGCCGACCGTGACGTCGGCCCACTCCGGGTGCTTGTCCCGGTAGCCGAGGATCAGGCTGGCGATCTTCTGCTTCCACGACTTGAGGATCGAGCGGCGCATCAGCACGAGCGCGCGCGGGGTCTTGCCGTCGCCGAAGGTGAGGCGGGAGATGGCGAGCAGTCCCTTCGCCCGCTCCTCTATGGTGTACCCGCCCTCACGAGGGGGAGGCACGAGCGACTCGACGGTCGGGCGCACGACCTCCAGCACGCGCGCAGCCGTCGGGTGGGTCTTGCCCACGCCGACCTCGTGCCAGAGCGCCGACGCCGGAACGTGCTGCCGCATGAACTCGAGGTCGGCCACCTGCCGATCCGACAGGCGGGCCGGTCTGACCAGACCGACGACGTCGGGGTCGGCGATCACGGGCTGCATCGGGGCTCCTTTCCGCAGGGGCAGGGCGTGCGCCGCGGGCGCCACCGGCCGCAGGCCGGGCAGGTTGCGCCCCCAAGGTAGACGAAGACGATCGCCAGGATCAACGAGAGCCCGGCGGGGATCACCCACATGAGGCGAAGGATTCGCATGGTCCTCACGCAAGGGTGTGTAGGGTGTGTGGGGTGTGTTCCCCCGGTGTGTGAGCGTAAGTGCCTGTCACACAGCGGGTTATCCCACCAACCACACACACCACACACCCTTTCTAGTAAATCTATCTATTGAGGGGCGGCGCGTCGCATTGGAACGACCGTCGTACCAACCCGAACCGACCCGTATAGAGAGAGACTCTTTTCCGCGCAAGGGTGTGTAGGGTGTGTGAAACAGACGCAAGCTCTTATGATGCAGGATGTTACGCTCACACACCGGGGGTCGAGAATGGGTGTGTGAGGGGTGTGTTCCGGCTCAAGGGGTGTGTGGAACGGGCTGCCCGACGACGTCGTCGATGGCCACGACGACGCCTCGCCCCTCGAATCCCCCCGTGTCGGTGGTCACGTCGACCCGCCAGCCCTGCCGGAACGGGGTCAGGACCGACGGCATCTCGACGACCTCGATAGGCCACGCCCGCTCGCCGCCGGCAGCGTTTGCGATCGGGGTGTAGGTCGTCCCGTGCAGGCTGAAGATCCTCGCTCCCGGGCGCAGCCAGCAGACGTGGACCGGGAACTGCCGAAGCCCGTCCTCCACGGCACGGGTCAGGGCCTGGACGATCCACTCCCTGCGCCGGGCCCCGATCAGGGCGGCGAGGAGGGACATCCTGTCGTAGACCCCCCGGGGTACGCGGAACCGCAGCTCGACCATGCCTCGAGGCCGAGGTTCCTTCCCCCGGGGGAGATGCTCGCGGGTCAAGGCGCACCCTTCTCGCGGCGCAGGGCGGCGCGGAGTGCCGTCTCCACGCGCACGACGGCATCCATGCGGGCGCCGCCGCCTCGAGTCGGATGGCCGCCGCACGCCACGCTGTAGGCGTTGATCGCGTCCCACAGGGCGACGTGTTCGTGGCAACCGGGCGCCATCGCCTCCTCCACCGCGTCGTCGGCGCGACGGTCGAACTTGATGAGCCCGCCGCCAGTCACCGCGGCTCGCTCGGCGGCCCATGTGATCGGTCGCACGACGAACCGCGCACCCTCTCCGATGCCGAACGCCGTCTGCCGACGCGCCACGTCCTCGGCGTGTTCCTTGGAGTCGAAGATCAACTTCGGCTTCGCGGCGGTGTCGTCGTGACCGAACGGGACGAAGCACATCGCCCACCCGACGATCCTCGCCGTCTCCACTTCGCCCGCCGACGCGGGCGGGAGCGGGACCGCGTAGAGCGCGTCGTCGTGGTACTGGCACTTTTCGGGGCTACCCACGGCTCGGCCCCGTCAGAGGGGGGAGCGGCGGGAGCTCGGGGATCGAGGCCGCCCCGTCCTGTCCGACCACGCAAATGCTCGGCTCGGAGTAGCGGTTGAAGGAGCGGCCGACGCCGACGTTCCAGCGAGGATCGCACTTCGCCGAGAGCAGCGCGCGCGCGATGCGCAGGGCGCAGGCTCGGGCCTTCGCCTCGCTGCGCGTCGGCGCCCCGTAGATCGTGAAGTGGTGGGTCGGGGCGCCGGGCACGATCCTCTTGGTCACGAGCACCGGGCGGAACCACACCACCTCGCCGTCCATCTTGTCGTTCGGCTTGATCATCAGGCCCCCTTGTTGGTGAACGGAGCGGGGTAGTCGCCGCCGCTCGCCGTCATGGTGAAGGAACGGATGCTGGCGCAGATCGTGTCGTTCCAGGTGGCGCCGTCGAGCAGCGCCTGCACCACGAGCATCCCCGACAGGGCCGCCGCCATGTTGGCCACCATCAGCTGCGGCGTGCTCGGCGCCCGCTCGGCGCAGCCACCGCCCGGCACACGGTCGGCCGGGTTCTTCAGGTTGGCGTAGCACTCGACCGGGTCCATCAGCAGCGGCTTGCGCTCGAGCCAGAAGGAGGTGACGCAGGTGGAGGAGTCGAGCCCGTTGCCCAGGTCCAGCACGCAGGTCAGCGGGTGGTTCATGCGCACCTCCTCGCGCAGCGCATCGTAGAACAGGCGGCGGGTGGAGTCGTTGTCCACCGCCAGCACGACGAGCGGAACCCCGGGCGACGGGCCACGGGCGGTGCGCAGCATGAGGGCGGCGGCGTCGACCGCCGTGTTGACGAAGCCGTGCTCGGCGTCGATGTAGATGCCGTGCCCACCGAGCGCACGCACGAGGCCGTTGGCCAGCGCCGTGCTCTTGGGCAGGCCGACGTTCTCGATCGGGAACAGCTGGCGCTCGGCGTTGCGCGCCTCGTACACGTCGCCGTCGACGATGCGGATGGTCGTCGTGCCGTCGGGGTGGTGCGCCAGCAGGCGGAGCAACGGCTCGGCGATGTGGGTGCCGATGCCGCCGGCGCCCACGAGGAGGACTGACTGGATCTTCACGGTTCACTCTCCGGGATGGAAGGATGATCAGGACACGGGGACAGGGTTGAACGCTCTCTCGACTGCGGCCTTCACCGCATCGCTGTCAGGCACGAGCACGGACTTGGTGTACCCGTACTCGTCAGCGTTGGAGCTGAAGCTCGCAGTAGGCCGACCGATGCCCCATTGTTCGGTCGAGTTGAGCTCTCGTGCCATGCGCTCTACCTCCTCGACGGTGGCCCCGTCGGGGATCTTCACCATGCGCCAGCGCCCATCGTACAGGTAGACGCTGTCGTCGTGGTTCCAGAACATCTGCACCAGCGCCACGCTGTACTCCATGAACCGCTTGTAGAGGGCGGGGATGAAGGCGTAGCTGACGGCCCTTCCGGTGGACAGCTTCGAGTCGTCGTCGAAGAACCTCGCCGGCATACCGACGACAGCCTGGAGCTGGCCTGCCTTGTAGGGCAGCTTGCTGCGATCAGCGCACACGTTGGCGTACACGTTGAGCGGGATGCACGCCATGCCGTCGAACCTGTGCGGTGCGAAGAACGTCTGCTGCTCGACGGGTGCGATCAGGTCGCCCATCTCACGGAAGGACAGCGTCTTCTTCCACCCGCCGAGGAAGTGCCGCTTGACGTTGGCCTTCAGGCCGTGCCCGAGGCCGTCGTCCCCGCCGATCGAGCTGAAGTCGATCGGGTGCATGGACGGGTCGCCGAACCGACGGGTCATGCGGTTATCGAGAATGCCTCTGATCCTGTAGTCCAGCTGCTGGACGTACAGCGCCTTCATCCACAGCCTGATCCACCGGAGGTAGAACCCACGGAGCTGACGAGGGCCGCGCTTGTTCAGGGTGTTGAGCAGGTCGTTCGCTGCACGCAGGACTCGGCTGCGATTCTCCCTGAATGCGAGCCTGGGGTTGTAGAGCTTCTTCTGCTCGTCGTCGTCGAAGCCGTTCCATCCGACCGACGGGTCGGCTGCCTTCACACGAATCCGCCACTCGCACCACGATGCGGCGTGGTCGGTGATGCTGTACTCGACCTCGTCACGGCGGGCGATGCCGTAGTCGTCGACCGTCTTCTTGGCCAGCTCGAATCGCCACCCACGCCCGACGCCGAGGGACTTCGCTAGACTGTCGGGGCTGTTCATGCCGACCATCCGCCACCTCTCGAGCCACCTCTGCTCGTAGCGGAGCATGGCGATCCACGTCGGGTCGTGCGCTGCGAACCCGGACCAGGACTTGCCGAGATCGGTGGCACGGGCGCGGCGTCGACCCTCGAGGCGGGACTTCATCTCCAAGATCCTGGTGATCCGGTCTCGGATGAAGCTGGGCGACCAGATCGTCTGCGAGATGTCGGAGTCCTTCACCTCATGTGATGCGCCCTGCCTCACCATCCTCACGGTGCCGTTGTCGAAAGTGTAGGGGAACCGACCGACCATGTCCGGCGTGTACTTGTGGGGCGGCACGCCGGTCAGCAGCGACCTCGAGTCGGGGCCGAACGTGCTGCCACGGAACATCGAGTAGAGCGGTCGGTCGACGTCGCCTCCGTACGCAGGACCGGCGAGTCCATTGTCCATCATCGACTGGATGAAGGGGATGGTCCTGAACCTGGAGATCCAGGGCTCCATCTTCTCCGTGTTGGAGGAGATCCATTGTTCCCTGTAATCATAGATGATCTGCTGCCTGCGATCCTCGTGGTCGTCGTCGTTCTTGATCGGAGTCAGGTCCGTGTTGAAGGGGCGGGTGAAGAACTCCTCCCACGCCGCACGCAGGGAGAAGGGCTGGCCGTTCGGGCCCCAGCACACCTCGCCATTGTCGAACACGTTGGCGATCGAGAAGGGGGACACCTGCTTGTCCTTGTCCACGAGGAACAGGTAGTGGATGCCCTTGTCGATCTTGTTGGAGATGACGGGGATCAGCCCGTCGGTGGAGAGGTGGAACCTGCCGGCGTTCTGCGACGTGACGTTGATCGTCACGTCGTTCATCGGCGGCATGAACACCGACACCATCGCGCGGTGCAACGGTGCCTCACGATCGAAGGTCTTGTTGCGCACAGCGGAGACGCCGAGGTTCCCCGTGGGGAACGGAGCGAGCCGTGCGAATCTGTACCCCTTGCGCTTGCTCACTTGCGAGTACCTCCGTTGCCGAAGATGTGGGTGTTGATCGACTCGCGCAGGAAGGGCCCGAGGATCTTGTCGCGCGACCACGACCGGATCAGCAGGTCAACCTCCGTCTTGGTGAAGTCGCTGGCCTTCACGCCACGAGTGGCGAACTCCTCGTCGCCCTCGTCCCAGTCGTCGAGATCGCTGAACTCCGCATCGAGCTGGGCGATCAGGGCCTCGTCGCGCTCGTCGAAGTCGATCTCACGCTGGATGGCGTCGTCGCCCAGCCTCACGATCTCCTTGATGCCGAGCGCAGCACGCTGAGCGCGCACCTCATCGGCCAGCTGGGCGGCGAACACGGCCTTGGCCTCACGCCACAGCGTCGCTCCGCTGCCTCCGTACCCTACCTGGATGTAGGGCACGACGTACGAGCCGCTCTCCACGAGGAAGAACAGCCCGACCTCGAGGAGCATGGTGCCGACGTGCGACTGCCTCGGGCACCAGTACCCGGTGGTCGACCTCGCCGGCAGCTCCATGCGGGGCCGGCCCTTGTCGTTGAGGTCCTTCGGCACGAGCACGATCCCGCGCTTGGTGATGACCTCGTTCGGGGAGACGGCGTCGTCGAACGCACGATGCACGAGGCCCATGCCGAACGACGACATCATGCTGTCGAAGGCGGTGAGCCAGTCGATCACGGAGTTCCGGTCGTCGAGGTTCGCACGCTTGATGTGCTGCACCTTGGACCGCACCCTGGACACCAGCTCCTTGTTGCGCACGTCGATCGGGCGACGCCGGTGGTCGTCGGATTCGGTGAACCCGAGGAGAGAGCGACCGTAGTAGCCCTCGAGCCCGTAGTCCCTCGCGTACCCGGAGTACCCGCCGACGACGGTGATCTGCGGCTTCTCCACCGAGATGTACTGGTGGACGTTGGCGTGCGCCTCGTACTTCGTGTCGAGCGTGAACTCGAGGATGTCCTGCCACACCAGCTTGCGGAACACGCGCTGCCCGTCGGGGCCCTGCTCGATCACGCGCTCGAACCTGCGGTGGTGGTACACGATCGACGCAGCCACGTCGAAGTTCCACGAGACGCCCTCGTCCGTGGACTGGCGGAACCCGCCGAGCACGAAGTGGACGCCCGGCATGGGCAGCTCGTTCTTGTCGTCGACGCTGGAGAAGAAGGCGCCCATCGTGTTGTGCGAGTGGCTGCTGCCTGCGTGCAGCCACCCCGGAGGGGGGAACTGCTCGACCTTCTCGCCCGTCTCGATGTCGCACAGAGGCTTCGTGTAGTCGGCCTCCACGCTGGCACCGCCGACGACCTGCGTCGGCACGAGCACGCGCCACTTGGTCTGCGTCTCCTCGTCACGCAGGAGGACGACGGACACCTCCTTCTGCGAGTCCGTCGAGTTGAAGGTGAAGCCCGCCTCCTTCTGGCGACCGAGCATCGTGACGTACAGGTCGGAGATGCGGTTGGCCAGCGAGGCCGGGATCTTCTGGAAGTTGGGGTCGAGACGGATGGCGGTGAACAGCTCAGGATCGAGCGCCACCCCGTCCGGGTCATCGACGGGACGGAGGATCGTCCCGTGCCCCGGGAAGTAGTCGGCCCCGACGGCACCGCCCTTCGGCGTGCGCAGGACCTGGAGAATCGGCATGGGTGTCTCCATTGCGGGAAGAAGAAGGGGCGGGACCTTGCGGCCCCGCCCCGTTGGACGTCCAGAGGGGCGGGTCTAGTTGCCCTTGTCCTCCTTGGCGATCGACGCGACGTAGGTGCGGCCGACCTGCGCCGTCTCGTCGCCGTCGATCACGCCGCCCTCGGACGGGTGCGTGTCGCGGAAGGTGAGGTTGTCCGCGTCGGGGTTGTAGCCACCGAGGTCGCCGGCCTTCGCCGCGAACAGGTCGCCGACCGACCGACCGTTGAGGTCGGCCTCGGCCACGAACGCCTGCATGGTGCTGTACTTCAGCACCACACCCGGGCCGCGCGCGGGCTGCGTCGCGGACACCTGCGCCGCGCCGCCGAAGATCGCGTCGATCCCCGACTTGGCCAGCGACTTCGCCGCCTCGACCGGGTCGACGTCGGCGAGCTTCGCCCCGCACAGGGCGAGCACCAGGAACAGAGCCAACAGAGCCGTCATGTGGAACTCCTTTGGGCTTTCGCCCTCCATGGAAACCCGCGCGCGAGCATGACTTCTCGCCGTGGGCAATCTGTCACTCGAGAGGATCGGCCTCATCGTACACGACGTCCTCGTCCTCGTCGCCGTCGTCGTCTCTGGTGGTGTGGAACTCCTCGTCGTCGCCGTCCTCACCATCGTCGTCCTCGATGTTGCCGGGGCCGTCGTCGGTGTTCTCGTGGAACGTGGTGCGACGGCTCTCGATGTAGCTGTCGATCGTCTCGCGCTGGTCCTCCGTGAGCGCGTCCTCGTTGTCCAGCGGGATCCCGTTGCCCCACTCGTCCTGGTAGGTTGCCAGTTCGGTGAGGTGGTCGATCCGCATACCGTTGAGGTCGGTGGTGTCGTCGAGGATAGAGCGCAGGACGTCCTCTGACCTGGCCCAATGGCGGATCATGTTGGAGGCGTCACTGAGGCTCGTGTCCCGCGTGATCGTGGGCCCTGCGCCCAGGTTGTCGAGGTCCACGCGGAAGGAGACGAAGTGGTCGGACGGGAGGCGCGTCATGTACCTGTCGCGCATGATCTGCTCGCCGCCGAGCATGGCGGCCAGACGGTCGATGCACGCGTCACGCCCCGTGCAGAACACGAATGCGGTTCTCATTCGAGCACGTCTCCTTCGTTGCCCATGTCGTAGTTCCTGAGCCGGGGCTCGATGACTACGGGCGTGCCGTCGTACATGACGGCGTGGTAGTGGACCGTCGATCGCTCGCGAGGACCGGCGTCTCGGTGGTACTCGTCCCACACGTCGTCGCATTGGACGACGTCGTTGGCGGCCAGATACAGGATCGTCTCGTCGACGCGAGCGATCACGTCGTCGGTCGAGTCGTCGGACTCGAGGTACGCGCTGTGGAGCCTGCCGTTGCGGTGGGGCCCGTCCATCATGTGAGCCGTGGCCCCCATGCGGTTGAACACGGCATTCGCAGCGTCCGATTGTCCGTGGAGCCAGATCAGGTAGCGCATGGGCTACTCCACGATGTCGCGCTTGGCGTCGTCCGCGTGGATCTCGTGCGCGAGGGCGCCGATGCGGTTCGTCCACTCGTGCCGCTTGTTGAACGGCGGGTTCGTGCCGAAGTACGACACCTCGGTCTTGAGACGCTTGGACTTGGCCATCAGATCTTCCTGCCTCCCGTGATGCTGCCGTGGGCGACCTCCTTGCGGTCGTCGCCCTTGACGCGGACGATGGTGAAGTAGTAGTCGCCGACGTCGAGCGTGGCGATGTACTCGACGAGCGCGCTGTACGCCTTGCGGTAGGACTGCAAGGTGATGTTCAGCGGCGTGTCCTTGGGCTGGCCGGGACGCCAGACCATGACGTTGTAGACGGTCATGCGCGATGCCTCCTAGTTGTCGCGGACGTGGAAGCGGCACAGCTCCACGAAGGTGCCGCGCCGGTAGACGGTGACGACGACCACCGGGTTGTAGCCACGCGCCGCCATGGGGCGGTAGTCGCAGAACGTCGCCTCGTAGTGCGCGTTCGTGGCGGTGCCCGTCCTGAAGATCGGCACGAACAGGTCGTACTTGTCGTGCAGCAGGCGCAGCGCGCTGTCGGTCGTGTGGACGGGCAGCACCATGGTGCGCATCAGAGGCTCTCCCGGGCCTCGCGGACGGCCGCGAGGAAGTCGTCGATCCCCAGGAAGTCGTCGAACCGTGCGATGGCCTGGGTGATCTTGCCCATCAGCACGTTGAGGCCGTTCACGTCGACGTCGAGGTGCGACGCGATGCGCGCGCTGCTCCACGACGGCTTGAGGCCGAAGGTGGAGCAGAGCACGCTCCACGCGTCGGCCGGGACGATGGCGATGCCCATGGCGCGGAGACGAGTGTTCATCTCCGTGGCCACGGCGCCAGCCGGCCGCTTGCGCGCCGGGGTGTGGAACGGCACGCTGTTGCGCAGCGCCGCGAGGCGCGACGGCGACAGCGGGCCACGCTGCTTGCCCATGAATCCTCCAGACGCAGGCGGGAGTCGCCTGATTAGGGCCATTTCGATTTGAGTGGAATGGCGAAACCACTAGGCGGTCTAGGCGAAGGCCAGACCACGGGCCTTGAGGCCCTGGACGGCGCGCTCGCTGAACGCGCGGCTGAAGGCGCGCCCCGCCTCGAGGGCGGCGGCGTGCTTGGCGTCGTCGATCTTGACGCCGAGGATCTCGAGCGCCGTGCGGAACCCGTCGATCAGGTTGGTGTCCTGCTCGTCGCGGTTCACGACGAAGCCCTTCTTGGACAGCACGCCGTCGAGCATCTTGTCGAGCCCGATCGTGGAGCGCGCGTCCTTCATGGCCTCGCTGACGGTCTTGCTGTCGATCTCGATGCCGGACGTCTTGAGGGCGTTCCGGTAGCCCTCGACGATCTTCGTCTGCGCGCGGCTGACGAAGGAGTTGTAGAGCGAACGCAGCGCCTTCTTCTGGTCGGCGGTGGCGTTCTCCGGCGCCTGGAGGATGAAGGAGAACGGGTCGTTCTCCACCGGGACCTCCTGGAGCACGCGGTTGCCGTTCTCGGTCTTCGTCTTGGTGTCGACGAGGAGCGTCGGCGGCTTCTGCGCCTCCACGGCGGCGACGGCGACGGCGGTCGCGGCGGGGGCGGCCTCGGGCGCCTTGGGCCTGAGGCCCAGGAACGCGTGGAGGTTCGCGCCGTTGGCGACGAGCCGGTCCTGCTCGTCCTTGCTGAGCATCTGGCCGAGGCTCAACTTCTTGAGCTCGGCGCCGCACGCCAGGACCGCGCCGATGGGGCACCCGTTGTCCTGGAGCACCTTGAGGGTGCTGAGGTCGCTGGTCCCCGCGACGACGGCCACGACGGCGGCCTTGACGGAAGCGTTCATAGTCACTCGCCGGGGTTTATCCCCGGCGCTCCGAAGCCGTCGCGCACCGTGCGGATTGCACGTTGTCGCGGCGGGGTCCGATTGACGCTTCCCGTTGCGTAGAAGGTGGGGGGCGGGGCCTTTCGGCCAGCCGCATTTCGACGTCGTTGACGTCGCGGACGCGGCCGGACTAGTGTCCCCGCCCCCCGTTTCGGTTGTCACGGATCATCCGCTTGGGCGATGGTGGAGGGGAGACGCTACCTACGTCCCGCGTGGGGTACGTTACCTCGCGTGTCGCTAACCCTCGGCACCGCCGATGATCCGCCGTATTTCGTCCACAACGGAGTCCCCCACGAACCGATACCCCGATGGGCCCGGCCTACTGCGCGCCTTGGGGCCTTAGCCTTGGGCGTGCCGTGGGTTGCGTACGTTGCGCCGCGGTGCGTTGCTCGGTTGGACGGGGGGCCCATTTCCGGGGCCCGTCCGCATCGCGGGCGGATTCGCGTTGTATGCGCGAACCCTTCGGTTTGATGCTACGCGACGGGCATACCGTCGTGGGCGCGTCCCCTTCGTTTCTCTCCGTCCCGTAGGATCGGTCGAGTGTGTTCGGTTCGCGTTTGTCGCATCCGCGCCTTGGGGCCCGCCTTCGGTGCGCCGGAGGTCTTCCCCCCCGTGGGAGGTCGGAAGAGCGTCGGGTGGGGGGAGAGTGTAGATCTCGGGGGCGGCCGCATCATTAACA
>ERZ724522.356-NODE-356-length-30546-cov-5.106031_pt1 | contig 30546 bp, 39 predicted proteins | sample MGYA00376055_ERZ724522 | MGnify/ENA primary metagenome ERZ724522 (study PRJEB28724, sample SAMN07190884) | wastewater metagenome | isolation source: effluent of sewage treatment plant in Hong Hong | place: Hong Kong | collected 2016-03-17 ...
ATGACCGACGTCGATCAAGTGCTCGCCAACCCCCTTGGCTACTACGGGGCCGTACTCGTCACTAAGCAGAACAACTACCTGCTGATGCGGGCGGACTACAACCAGGGCGTGATGCAGGACTACCGCCAGCGCTACTACATGGTCGGCTACACCAAGGACAACATCCGCGTGCTGAAGTTCGTGGATGCACCCGAGCTGACCCCGCGAGCGCAAGAAGCGCTCAAGCCCGTGCGCGTGGAGACGCAGGTGCCGGGCGTCGGCAAGGACTTCGACTCGTTGACCTGCTACCAGGGCCACGCGTAAACGGAGCTAGCTAGGGCTCTGTCACTCAACCTAGCAAAACCGCGACATGGTCGGAAGCCCCCATGTCGCCCGTGACCCGCACCCACGTAGGGAAGGGCAAACTCACGGCGTCGATGCCCACGGCAGTGGCGACGAAAGTCCCGGGTACCCGGATATCGGGCAGGCTTGCCACCCCCATTACGTACTACCCAGCACAGTGGACTGTCCACAGCCCAAGTGCGCCGGACGCTGTAACCGGCACCTCCCACAACAAGGAGCATAGAACATGAGCGCAGCTCGCACCGCCCGTCGCCGCCGCAAGCAGGCCACGCAAGGCTTCACCCACCTGGACAAGATGAAGCGTCCCCACTACAGGCGCAAGCAGCTCCTGAACGTGGCCGACGCGATCGCCATGGAGCGCCGCCGCGCTGCCGCTGAGCAGAAGCGCAAGGCGAACAAGAAGTGAGCACCAAAGCCTTCAGCGGGCCTTTGGCATTCTGCTCGAACTTCCACCCCTGTTCGTTCTTTTGGAACGGCAGGACGTGGAAGTCCGTGGAACACGCATATCAAGCGGCCAAGACTTTCGATCCGCACATGCGTGAAACCATTGCTTCAGCCAATACACCGGCAGAAGCGAAGCGACTTGCCCGAAAGGCCGTGCTCAGACACGACTGGAGCGACGTGAAACTGAGCATCATGGAAGAGCTGCTGCGACTCAAGTTCGCACGCGGCTCTGACTTGGCACAACAACTCCTCAACACGGGAGACCAAGAGCTGGTCGAAGTTAATTGGTGGAACGACACGTTCTGGGGCGTATGCAACGGACGTGGTGCTAACCACCTTGGCAAGCTTCTCATGAAGATACGAGAGGAACTGAAGTGAAACATCGCCACAGCTATCGATGGGCTGAAGCGTTTCACTACAAATCCATCTTGAGCCGCCCTAGCCATTATCTTCTTGGCTACAGCTGGCCTCAACACAGGAGCATTCACTCGTGAGCCACCTCGTCGTTGTAAAACCCGCGACAAAGCCGATAAACGAGACCGCGCCTGAAGACATGGTCTTCGTCTTCGGCTCGAACCTCGCCGGAGCACACGGCGCAGGTGCCGCTTACGAAGCCAAGCGTCGCGGCTTCCCCATCTACCTAGGTTCTGGCTTTGACAACCAAAGCGGTTGCTACGCCATTCCAACCAAAGACCAGGAGATCCAGACCCTCGGCATCGAGGTCATCGAAGTCTACGTCAACCAGTTCATGGAATACGCCGAAAGCAACGGCAATCTCCGCTTCCAAGTGACCCGCATCGGCTGCGGACTCGCAGGACTGAGCGACTCCGAAGTCGCTCCGCTGTTCAACGAAGCCCCTCCCAACTGCTACTTCGACACTGCGTGGCGCCCGTTCTTGGGCGACAACCACCGCTACTGGGGGACATTCTGATGCCCGCTCCCCATCTCGTGATGTGCATACGTAACCTGAAAGACGGTGACAAAAGCATCGTCACCAAAGGTCGTACGTACACCGTCAGCAGCTCGTTCGACTGCCACTGCATGAATACCACGTATCTTGAAGTGGACGTCGACAGCCCTTCGCCAGCAGGTATTCTCTGCTCCGGCGCTAACAGCCACATGGTTCCGCGTTACTATTTCCGCGACCTCACTGGCCCCGAACAACTTATCGACGACACCGAGAAAAAGGACACTGCTCCTTCGTCGCCCGCTGTTCCTCCTGTCCGTATCCCCGCTCTCGAGGAGAAGTAAATGGACAAGACCATCATCGTAGTGACCGGACACCGTCCGGACAAGCTTGGCGGCTACTCCGAAGTCGCACAAGACCGTGTGTACTCGTTCGCGCACAAGATCTTCAAGCGCATCCGCGGCTTCGACCACGTGATCACTGGCATGGCGCTGGGCTGGGACACCGCCGTGGCACAAGCCTGTCTCGACTTGAAGATCCCGTATCACACCTACATCCCGTTCGTCGGACAGGAGAAAATGTGGCCGCAACCGAGCCAGGCGAAGTACCGACACCTCGTCGAAAACGCTGCGAAGACCGTGGTCGTATGCTCCGGCGACTTCGCACCGTGGAAGATGCAGGACAGGAACAAGGCCATGGTCGACCGCGCCACGTACATGATCGCACTGTGGAACGGGTCGACCGGAGGAACGAAGAACTGCGTGACGTACGCACGCGACAAAGCGGATAACATCCGCGGCATTTATAACGCATGGGGAGAATTCGAGGAATTCTGCGGCGAAAAACGGATTGCCGCATAGCACACAGATCAACTGGGGAAAGATCATGCAAATCGAAATGCAAGTGGCCCAAGGGCTTGCGTTCAACGAAGATGGCGCACGCCCTGAGGTATTCGGTGCAATGAATCTCGTCATCACAACGCACCTCGAACGCCTTCAGCTCGAGGAACTCCTCAGCATGGAGATGCTCGAGATGGCGAAAGAACGTGCGTTGAAGCGCATGCAAGACGAGAACATCCCGCTGAAAAGCGACGAAGACGAAGTGTGCTCGGCGAACAACGCGCACATTTCCAACCAGATCAAGAACATCACGCAATGCGTACAGCTGGTCATGGCCTGCGACGTACAACCCGTGATCGATCTGCGTAAGATCGAAGCGCACAAGAGCGAAGAAGAACGTCGACAACACTTCGAACGCCTTCGCGAGAAGCATGGCATACCGCAGCTGAACAACAAAAAAGCCGTCGCGGCAGCTGCACTCGCCGGCCTCCTCAAAGGCATCCTCGAGAAATCCCTCGGCATGCCAGGGATCACCGTGATCCCGATGAACAAGGACGACGACAACCCGAAGGATCCGAACAAGATGAACTGATGCATCATGCCTGACGCTCTGGATTTGAAAGCAGTGTTCGACGGAGATATCCGCGACCTGCTGCACAGCAACGATGATCCACGCGACAGGCGTAACTTCGTGACAGGAGAAAGAATACGCTCGGAAGCAACCGAGATGACATGCTGCGATGAAGATCCATTGAAGATCGTACTCGAATGCGAGGAACGAGACATCGCTGAAGGCTGGGAGCCAGGAACGGCACTACGCCTGTACCTCGAGCAACAACGCTACGAACCTACGACCTACTAGCAACGCATCCCCAGGAGAAAACCATGTTGCACACCAAAGTGCTGCAGTACGACGCTGCGACCCACTTCGTCTGGCGCGCCGCCATGATCGGCCTTGCCCGCGACCTGAACTACACGATCGTGCAGGCGCTGATCCGCAGGCGACGCGAACAGGCAGCGGCACTCGCGGCGCAGCTCCGCGACGTCGACTCGCAGGGCGGCCAGTTCGAGCGCACGCCCACGATCGACGACTTCAACGAGATGCTGTCGGCCGACGCGGCGAAGAAAGAAGAGAAGCGCGTACGCGAAGAGCAGGGCTTCGCGATCGAAATGGATCCGATCGAACTGGCCGCGCGCATGAAGATGCTACGCGACTGGGCAGCGACGGAACTGCGCCTGCATGCGCGCGTGGTCGACGGCAAGATCAACGGCTACGACCTCGCCCGCTCGCTGAGCGAGGAGTTCGACCGGCAGCTCTCGCGCAACCCCTCGGTGAACCCGCAAACGGCGGCGTTGGAAGCCGCCCGCATCGGTGTCTCAGCCGAAGAGATCACGCGCATCCAGATGAACACGGCGATCTCGTCCAAGCAGTTCCTGGTGCAGAACAAGGCCGACATCATGCAGGATCTCGCGATGCTCTGCGCCGTCAATCCCGACGGCCACGAGTACACGATCGATGAAGCCGAGCAGATCGAGGAGACGCTGCCGGCGATCCACCGTGCCCGCATGTACGTGGCCGTCGACCGTGGCCTGTACTACGAGCGCGACCGGCAAGTCGGTCTCGCCCTCCGGCGCGTGCCTGACGCGCTGGGCAACATCGCGATGATCGACGCCGCGCGCCTGCAGCACCATGCCAACTTCGACCACTACATGTCGAAGCCCAGCACCAAGGTGTCGATCGAAGCGGCAGTCGAACGTGGCGCTCCGTACCCGGTCATGATGCCGCTGATGGTGCAGAAGCAGACGGATCCGGCCAAGGCCGTCGCCGAAGCGCTCACGTCGGCCACTGACTCGGCCGAGATCAAGGCAGCGAAGGAAGCCCAGGACAAGGCCAAGGCCAAGGCCCAGTCCGAAGCTGCAGCGGCGTTTGCCGCTGCGCAAGCGCGGATCAACCTGTCCCTCGGCAAGACCGCGCAGTAACTCCCCACCAGGCTAAAGGCCAAACAAGAAGCTAACGCCTACAATCCCCTCGAAGTACTTGTGACGCACTGGACTCCCCCACCCAGTGCGTCGCACTTCTTTTTGTGGAGCAAGACGATATGGGCGTGGAAATGAGCGAAGAAGACAGCGCAAAGCGAAATACAGCAGTGGCGGCGCTGAACGGAGTATCGGCACAGATCTTCAAGAATTTGCCGAACGAGAAGCTCGTCAACTTGCACTCACTAATCGCATCGGCTGCATCGGTCTATGTTCGAGAAGGTGCTCGACTCATCGAAAGCACCGGCGATTATGCGCCAGTCCACAAGGACGTGATGCGCAAGCTGACCGAGCTGGCTCCGCTTCATATCGCAACGATGAAGTCATTCGTGCTGGCTGCAGCCGAGGCCAACTACGACGACAATGAGATCTTCAAGAAGTGCGAAGATCTACTTCATGCGATAAAGCGTGATGCCTACGAAAACGCCAAGCGCCTCTTCGACACCGATCTTCTCGGCGAATACATGGACCATGACCTGTTCTGGCGCATGGTCGCTAACAAAATCTACAAGAACGTAACGGTTGAAGTTCGAAAAGCGCTGTTCCTGGAGATCGAACAGCGCGGATTGATCACGAAAAGAAAGTCCGAAGAAAAGATCAAGGAGCTAGAAGGAAAAACTAACCTGCTCCAACATCCCGATGACTCCCCAACCGACAAGGAAAACGACATGAGCAATGCCGCACCGGTAAGTGCAGAAGAGAAGAAGATCATGGCCCTGAAAGTCATACTCGGGCAAATCGACATGCACATCGAAGAGGCACGCAAACTGTATGCCGCGGCCTACGCGAAGTTCGCGGACGCCAGCGACGACATCAAGCGTGATGCCGAAGACATGCTCAACGGGATCGCTGCGCGCTACAACAACGAGTGGGCGCAAAAATCCGCAAGCACTACTTCACCAGCTGAGCTGGTCAGCGTGCTGATCGTCAATCCGTTCGTCTTCGCGCGTGACCACATGCGGTACGTGTCGAACGAGCAGAAAGACTACGTGGTCAACGCTGCATACGAAACGGTCGGCCAACAAGCCAAGCAGGTCGTGCACAACCTGATCGTGAAGCTGGAGACCGACTACATGGTCAACAGTCCGACGAAAGCCGTCGCCACCACCAATGACGACACCAACGACAACGCCCCCAGCAAGGAGAACTCCAGCATGTCCAGCAGCAACGAAGGCGGAGCGCTGACCAAGTCACTCGCGCAGACCGATCCGGCCAAAGGGCCGAAGGTCACCATCAACAACGTCGAGGTCGTGCATCACCAAGGTCACCTGATGCTGCCGATCGGCCTGAGCATCCCCGACGCGATCGAGGTGCTGAAGCGCCGCCACGCCTACATGAACGAAATGACCACGATGGTCGAGGTCATCGATGCGTTCCCGTGGGACGGCGCGCTGGCCATGCAGGCCGTGCTGGCCGACCGCTACGGCTGGACTCCGCCGCCGGCGGCTTCGGTGTCGGTCGAGGTCGGCTTCAACAAGACTGCGCGCATCCCCTGGGGCAAGTTCACGGTCCCGGGCCTTAAGGCCGACATGCATACCGGCGTGACGTTCAAGGACGGCCTGCTGGCCATGAAGCTCGAGATCACGGTGCTCAACCTGCACAAGGCCGAAGTCCTCCAGATCATGGACCAGGTGCGCGACTACTGCACCAAGAACAGCATCTACCGCGGCCAGGCGATCACCATCAAGTTCCACGACGAGAACAACAACAAGATGATGATCCCCGAGATCCACTTCCTCGACACGACGAAGATCAAGCCCGATCAGCTCATCTACTCGAAGGAAGTGCGCGAAGCGATCGAGACGAACTTGTTCACCCCGATCCGCCGCGTCCACGAGCTGCACGCGAACGGCATCCCGGTCAAGCGCGGCGTACTGCTCGGCGGCCCATTCGGCACCGGCAAGACGCTGGCCGCCGAAGCGGCTGCCAAGTTCTCGACCGAGAACGGGCTGACCTACATCTACGTGCGCAACACGCGCGAGCTGCCCGACGCGATCAGCTTCAGCCTGCGGTACCAGGATCCGGCTGCCGTGGTATTCGCCGAAGACATCGACCGAACGACCGATGGCGAGCGCGACATCAACGTCGACCAGATCCTGAACCTCGTGGACGGCGTCGAGACGAAGCACCGCAACCTGATCCTCGTGTTCACCACGAACGAGATCGACAACATCGAGCCCGCCATGATGCGCCCCGGCCGGCTGGATGCGGTGATCGAGGTGACGGCACCGGACGCCGAAGCCGCGGGCAAGCTCGTCCTGCTGTACGGCGGCGATGCACTGGCCAGCGACGTGGACATCGACGCCTGCGGCCACGCGCTGCAGGGCATGATCCCCGCGGTGATCAGCGAGGTCATGCGCCGCGCCAAGCTCGCGCAGCTGAGTCGCACGCCGGAAGGACACTTGGTCGACGGCATCGGCACGGAGGCGATCATCGAGTCCGCGCACACCATGCGTCGCCAGGTCGCGCTGCTACAGCCGAAGAAGGAAGAGCAGTCGACCGCCGAGAAGGTCCTGGTCGACTTCGGCAAGCTGCTGGACGGCGAAAAGCCGGCATCGCGCCGCGTGGCCTGAGCCACAATGGGGGTATGTGATAGTATGCACACCCCCTAGAAACAGGAAACACCATGAAGGCGACCTTCCTAGAGTCCGACGTTCCCCTCACCAAGACGTTCCGCATGAAAGATGGCCGAGTCGACAAGATCGGCCACCCGCGGGTGATCAACTACACGTCGCATGAGGAGACTTTCGAGACTCTGGAAGAACTTCATGAGCTGCTCAAGTCGCACGCAGGGAAAAACCACTGCTTCCTGAAGGGTAATACCGGAAGGAAACTGGTGAAGGAATCGAGGGCAGGGACTACAAACCCCAACGAGCTAACGAACGTATTACTCCTTGACCTTGATGGCGTCAAAAGCGTCAGCACGGTCGAGGAGTTCCTCGACAAGCTCGGCCTCAAAGACATCGACTACATCGTTCAGTACTCCGCTTCCATGGGCGTAGTACCTGATCGCGGCCTCAGTGCTCACATCTTCATGTTGCTGGACAAGCCTATCCTTCCAGCAGCACTTAAGCAATACCTAATCAACTGGAACCTCACAAACTCCATGCTAAAAGATGGCCTGGAGTTGACCGCTTCGTTCAACGCTCTTAGATGGACTTTGGACGTCACTACGTGCCAAAGCGATAAGCTGATCTACATCGCGCCCCCGATTGTCAAAGACGGGATCGAAGACAAGTTCGTTGGTGAGCGCATTCAGCTGGTAAAGAAGCAACATCGCACCGTAAGTCTAGCAGCCGTACCTCCAACTGCAGAGAAGAACAAGACGCTGCAAGAAGACTTCCTCAACAGCCTACGCGCAAAGCAAGGGCTGGACAAGCGTCCGAAAGACCAGTTCAAGAGTGCAGGTAACACCGAGTACTTGGTACATCCTGACCGTGCGACGGTAACAGGCATCCGAGTGACGGACGAATTTACCTACCTCAACCTGAATGGCGGTGATTCATGGGCATATTGGCACCCGACCAATAACCCTGAATTCATCCGGAACTTCAAGGGTGAGCCGGTATACAGAACAAAAGACCTGTGCCCTGACTACTGGGACACGGTCAAAGACCAGATCAATGAGCGCAAGCCAGACGCAGACGGAATCATCTATCTCGGCTTCAGGGATTTTCGTACGGCTCAGTACTACAACGGGACATACAACCCTAAGACAGACAAGCTGAACATCGCACAAGCTAAGAGCGCAGCGCAAGTCCATGACTTCTTCAGGCAGCATAACCAGCCTGTAGGTGACTTCATCCCTGACATGGACCTGGTGTTCGATCCACACTCGGATAAAGTAGTGGACTTCGAGTCGAACACGATCAACACGTTCCAGCCAACAATCTACATGAAAGCTAAGCCCAAGAAAGGGGCTACGTTGCCTCCAACTGTACGCAAGCTCATGATGCATGCGACAGGCAACGACGAAGACGTGCTCGAGCACTTGCTTAACATGATGGCCTGCGTGTTTCAGTACCGCAAGCGGTGCGGCACGGGCATCATTCTTCACGGCGTACAAGGTACGGGCAAAGGCCTGTTCCTTGATCGGATCTTGCGTCCGATTTTCGGCAACGAGTACGTAGTGACGAAGCGCATGCGCGAGATCAACACCCAGTTCAATGGCTACATGGAAAAGGCCTTCTGGATGTGGGTCGACGAGGCAGAGCAGTCTGACTTCAGGGACAAAGGCCTAGTCAATGCCGACCTGAAGAACTTCATCACCGAGCCACGGATCTCCATCCGTAAGATGTACACGGCGGCATACGAGGTCGAGAACTACATGACGTGGATCCTTGCGTCCAACCAAGGCCACATCATCAAGCTCGATCCAGACGACCGCAGATTCACGGTGTGCGTGTACCAAGAAGAGAAGCTCGATCCCACTGACGAAGAGCTTCGCACGCTAGATAGCGAATTGATGGACTTCGCAGTGTATCTGGCATCTCGGCCAGCAGATCAAAACAAAGCGCGCAAGCCGTTGAATAACACGGCTAAGCAGAAGATGATCCAGCTTAATCGAATCGCAATCGACGCAGCAAGCGACGCGATTTTGGCTGGTAATCTCGAATTCTTCTACAACCTCATGCCACAGGGCGAACTGGAACTTCTGCCCAGGTACGAGCAAGAGGCTGCACGCCAGTATCAAAAGCTGATCGAACACATCATCAAGGATAACCCGGCAACACTGACACGCGAAGAGCTGTTTGTGATGCTGGAGTACACAGTAGGTGGCATGCCGTCGAAAGCCGGCAAGTTCACTGCACTCATCAAACACCACAAGCTTGCCATCACGCCGATCAATAGAGGTGGCAAGACGTTCAGAGGACTGAACGTGAAGTGGAAGATCTTGCCGGAGATGCTGGAAGGTAAGCAAACCGGCTAACGCAAAGCAAGTCCAGACATCAAGTATCAGCGTTCCCGCTCGCTTCGGCTTTCGGGAAGATGAAATCGCAATAGTACCCGCCAATGCCCACGGCTGAGGCTACTTTCAATCCGGTGCGCGACCTCTGGCTTGCCTCTACCAACGGGCGCAGCAGCCTAGTCAACAAATGTCTTGGATATCCGCTGTATGTCCATGGACCGATGCGGATAGATGCAACCGAAACTGAGGGCGATCACACGACCCTATCCGAGAGGCGTGCCGCTCCATTAGTAGGTAAGCTGCTGCGCCCACCAGTTCCTTCCGGTCGCGCTTTGGAATGTTTAAAGCGTGTACCGTTCTGACGATGACGTTGGTCCCGCCTTTGCCTGATGGGCCCAGAGGGCTTGGCTTATCCCAACAATACTCTGTCAGTGCTATGTGACGCAACGTCCCATTTCGCTTCCGGAAGGAACCTGAATGTCTACATGGTTCGATGCCATTGTCATCAAAAAACCCAAGATCGGAAGACATGGCAAACGGGTTCGAATCAACGGAGTGACGTACATTTCCAAGACCGAAGCCATGAAGAAGCTTGGCGTCGGGTGGACCAACCTGCACAGGTTGATGAACCGGCAAGCTCCTACACAAGCCGGTAGAAAAAAGAAACCAATCATCGTAGATGGCGTGCATTACCCGTCTCTACGCGCTGCTCAATCGGCTACTGGAAAGTCGTACTACTCAGTACAAAATCTGAAGACGCCCAAAGCCATAAAAGCGCTGAGACCAAGTGGCGCTCCCATGCGCTTCGAAGTGCTGTACAACGGAGTTGAGTATAGCTCTTTGAGAGCAGCAGCTGTAGCAAACGACGTATGCATGGAGACCATCCGAAGGCATGGAACCGTGCTTCGAATGATCCCCATCGATTCAAATCTTCCCCAACTGAGGTAACAATGAACGACCTCGAAGCGAAGTTGAAAAAACGTTCTACCTGGATCCAGATCGCACTGATCATCGGTGCAACCGCGATCCTTTCGCCCATCCTGCTCGCGTCCCTGAAAGGACTGGTGGCTCTCGTCACGATCGGTGCGATCCTGTCCGTCGGCATCATGACGGGACCGCTATGGGGCCGCATGCTGGCGAACTGGACGATGAAGGCAGCGATCGCCGAGGCAACGCGAAATCCCATCGAGACGATGTGGAACAACCACGCGATGAAGCTGAAGCAGCTGGAGGCATTCCAGCGGCAGATCGAGCAATTCGTGGCAAAGGTCATGTCCCTCCGTGACCAGTACCACGCCTACGTCAAGAAGTATGGACCCGACGAAGCGACCAAGATGGGCGAGATGCTGAACGCCATGCAGACGCTCCTCACGCAGCGCAAGGACCAGTACTACAGCGCACAAGTGCTGCTCGGCCGGCAGAAATACGAGATCGAGAAAGCCGAGGCCATGTACGAAATGGCACTGTCGGCGAAGTCTCTCAAAGACGTAGCAGGTCAGCACATGACCGTGCTCGACGAAGTGATGGAAAAGACGGCATTGCGCGCTGTCAACGACAGCGTCAACTCCGCCTTCGCACAGCTCGAGTCCAAGATGCTCGAACGCGTGGACGAAGGCGGCATCGAAGGCATCGTCCTCAGCAAGACAGCCGAAAAGGTGGCAGCATGATCACGCGAATCATCGTCGTACTCGCTGTCATCGGCATGCTCGCCGGCATCTACGCCATCCTGAAAGAGCCCGAACAGTCGAGACCGGAAGGATTCCCGTCCGGCTCCGACATCCGCAGCCTGAAGATCAACTGAGACTGAAATGCCAGTCCATACAAGTCGACGAGCCGCCGATCAATACGGGCATTCGTACGTAGTGATCGGTTACAACAGCCTGAAATCCCAAGGATGTACGCTTGGGTATACCGACACGTTCGACGAAGCGTGTGAGCTGAAACACAACGCTAAGAAAGATTGGCCATACGTCGAAAAAATAACAATCTACAAAAAAGACCAGCATACCCCTAACGCACCAATAGGAGCAGGCATGCCCACTCTCACCGAAGTCGTCAAGCAGAATCCGCAAGGTCCGTTGTTCTTCATCTCGTCGATCAACGACTCCAACCAGGTCATCCAGGCCGACTACACGACTTCAGCCGAAGAGGCCGACACAGCAGCTGCGCGCATCTTCCACGCCGGCGGCGGGAAAAATCGCGTACTGGTCTTCAAGCTCGACAAGATCGCCGAGCCGGCCATTCCCAAGGTCGAGTTCGTCAAGGCGAAGTAGTAAGCAGACAAACCAAGGAGACAGAAACCACCATGCGCAAGATTCTCGCAGCACTCGTCATCGCCGCCGCCGCCATCACGGCCGCGGCACAAGACTTCGTCGTCTCCACGGGTGGCGATCCGAAGGAATCGACCTACTCGCAGATGTTCGACGAGCTGAACGGCACCTGCGGGTCGACCATGAAGATGGCCCTGTCGTCCGGCTCGATCGAGAACCTCGAGCGCCTCGCCGCCAACAAGGTCAGCGGCGGAATCGTCCAGACCGACGTACTCTGGCTTCGCGGCCGGCTCGAGAAGCTCGACAACCTGAAGACGCTGGTGACGCTGCACCCCGAGGAGGTGCACGTGGCCGTGAGCAGCGGCGGCCTCAAGCCCGAAGGCATGAACCCGTTCGCGTCGAAGGTGCAGCCGCGTGACGTCAGCGACCTCAAGAACCGCAAGGTCGCCTCGTGGGGCGGATCGATGGAAACGGCGCGCATCCTGAACGAGCTGCTCGACATGAAGTGGCAGCTGTTTCCGTTCACCAACGCGGGACAGGCCAAGACCGCGCTCGAGAAGGGCGAAGTCGAAGTCCTCGTGGCCGTAGGGGGATCCCCCCACCCGGCGCTGTCCAGCTTCGGCCCCGCGTGGCGCCTGGTCCCGTTCTCGGCCAACGACATCAGCCGGCTGAAGGACGTGTACGTGCCCGCAACGCTGAACTACTCCAAGATGAACTCGATGGGCATCCAGACCGTCGCCACGGAAGCGCTGCTCGTCGTGCAGAACTACCGCAGCCCGGTGATGACTTCGCGCCTCAGCAAGGTGCGAAGCTGCTTGGCAACGAACATCGACATGCTGCGCGAGACCGTCGGCATGCACCCCAAGTGGCGTGCAGTCGATCCGACCAACAAGGGAAAGTGGAACTGGTACGAGGCCAAGTAATCCATGTACAGCGACGACGATGTAGAGTTCCTCAGGATGGCGTTGGAAGGATCCACCAACATCCGCACTAACTACGATGTCGAATACGTCACCATCGTCGCTATGACGAATTCGACATTCAAGTGCAAGTTCGACGATGGAGAAGTGCGAGAGATCAGTCGAATGGATGTTGGTAGCCCGTTCAACGAGGACGCCACGGAAGCGATGTACACTACTGTACGTCGCACCTTGACGAGCACACGACCTGGAGTACCTGACCGCATCATCGATAAAGCGGTCATGGAAACCCTTGCAGAGCCAGACACGCAGTACCGCCTTCGCGATCTCAACGAAAAAGGAAAGCGCATCCGAGCTCGTTTTCGCGAACTGACAAAGAACAACCAAGAAAAGGCAAGCTAATGCCTCTGTTCAGGCGAAAAGATGAATACGTGCGGGCCGAGCGATGGTCCGATCCGGCTCAAATTCCACCGGCTCCTCGCGAGCTACTTCGCCTGAGCCACTCGAACACTTGGCTGCTTCAACCGTACCTAGGCAAGACCACGTTGGCGTCCAACGTGAAGCCAGTGCCAAGCTGGATAGTTGAGTTCCCCGACGGAACCCACATGAGCATGTCGGATAAGGAATTCCTGAACGAGTTCGAGGAAGTAACGGACGAAAAACACGCCGTACATCACGCCTGGGCCATGCTGGCAAGCGAGATGCTTGATGCACTGAAGCCCTTGTTTGGTCATGTGGCAAACATGGACGGTCCCGCTCGCGTACGCTTGCTGGTAGACCGAATGGTAGCCAGCGAGACCAAGGCACGCATGTGGGACCGCCTCCCCGGTGCTGCAAAGCGCCGTGGAATAGACGTCAATGAGCTCATTGACGCGATAAAGAAAGAGCTCACATGACTAAGCTCCTCGGAAACATACTCTGTTTCCTAGGCTTCCATGGACCTGAGTGGTTTGGAAACCGAGGAGATGAAGATCGTGCCCTTCGTACCGCCGGATTCGAACGCACCTGCATGCATTGCGGCGCCGTGTGGCATGGAAGACAAGTCGAAACTCGCTACATGCGCACGATCGGCGACTGGATACGGATGAAATAACATGAACAAGCCCCCAGGTTTGGCAGTGCTATACGTAGGTGATCTCAGCGATTCGATTCACAAGCTGGGAATCACTGAACATGAAGGCTACAGAGGCTCGTTCACTACAGCCCAAGCCGAAGGCGCCATTCCAAATGGCTCCAAGGTGATAAAAGTGCTCAGCAAGCACGGCGACGCACACGCAGATGGAGAACTAGCTACCGTCCTAGGTAGCTTGATGCATCCCAGTAACCAAGGAGTGCTGCTCTACTTCGTGGAGTGGGACACTTCACCGAAGTACGCAGTAGGTATCATCGGAGACAAGATCAAAGCAGTAAACTGAAGTCTCCTTGCATGACGTAGTACGGCAATGCAATCAGATTGAAGCAGTGGTGCTTTGCGCCAGGACTTGATATGGGCCCAGTCCTGCGCTCCCATTCAATATGGGCCCATCCATGAAGCGAAAGGAAAGCAATGTCTACCATCAGCAAGATCGACGAACTGGCTGCACTGAAGCTCAGCATCGGCGTGCTCGAAAAGCGGGCCACCAAGCTGTCCACGTCCATCAAGGCAGCCCTCAAGAAGTCGGGCAAGCCCGAAGTGGCCGGCAAGATGTACAAGGGCGTGCTGATCCATCAGCCCACGAAGACGATGACGATTGCTGCGCACGATCAGCTGCGCGTGCTCGCCATCGGAAGCAAGTGCACGGCGGCCGATACCAAGTTCGTGCCGGCTGTACTGTCCGACTACGTGAAAGGTCAGCTCGCTCGCGTTTCGAAGGAAGAAAGCGCCGTGCTCACGTCGTGCAAGACGCTGACGCACAACGGCAGCGGCTTCCTCGGCGTGATCGGCAAGCCCGTGACGGTGTTCAAGTCGATCCGGGGCACTAACGGCAACAAGGCGATCGCCGAGCTGGAGCTCCCGGTAGGGACCAAGGTCATCAAGGTCGACGGCTACGCCAAGATGCGCGCATCGCAGGCGAAGGTCGTGGACATCAAGACCAAAGCCACCGGCAAGAAGCTCAATTCCGGTACGTCGTGGCACGACGGCAACTTCCACTACAAGGTGGGAGCAACGGTGAAGCCCCGTAACAGCTTCAACACCAATTGTGGTTTGCTGTGCGAGAGCGGCATCCACTGCTACGCGGATATCAGCGGCGCGCGTCACCACATCGCGTAAGACGACCTAGGGTCGAAACTGAACTCGGTAAGGGGTGCAAGGCAGAGGAACCCTTCAGGGAGCCTTGCTTAAAGAGCCTGTAGCTCGCCCACCCTAAGCTCACGGAGAACACATGAAGCTAGCTCATGCAGAGCAGACGGTAATCAACAGCAATGGTCTTGGCGAAACCAAGACGTTCAGCATTCGTACCAACGCGCACGCTTTCCGCATGCTGAGCTCCGGCCTGTATACGGACAAGGTCCGCGCAGTACTTCGAGAGATCGGGTGCAACGCCTACGACGCGCACGTCGCAGCGGGCATTCCAGACAAGCCGTTCGTAGTAAAGCTTCCGAACAAGGTAGATCCGCAGTTCTACATTCAGGACTGGGGAATCGGGCTGTCGCACGACGAAGTAATGAGCCTGTATACGTCGTACTTCTCGTCGACCAAACAGACGTCCAACGAATTCACTGGTGCCTTTGGCCTTGGATCGAAGTCACCTTTCTCGTACACCGACAGCTTCACGATCGTATCGTGCCATGGCGGCAAGAAGCGCACGTACACGGCCTACGTAGACAACAACGGCACTCCAACTGTCTCCTTGATGACTACAGAAGACGTGGATGCTGACTGGAAGACTGGAATCCGCATCGGTTTTTCCGTCGCCGCTCAAGACTTCGACGAGTTTGTCACCAAGGCAGACTTGTTCAAGTGGTTCAGCACCGTGCCAAAGATCATCGGTGCTAGAGGCGTTACGCCCCCTGTAGCCACTCGAAAGCAAGATAACGTCGAGCTCTACAACGACGTAAACACTATCAGCTTACTGATGGGGAACGTAATGTATCCCATCGTGCTAAGCAAGATCAATGGCCTGACGGCAAAAGGACAAACGGCTTCTCAAATGCGACCGTTCGTCATCCGTGCACCGATCGGCTCCGTCCAAGTCGCGGCTTCACGCGAAGAGCTGCAATACGACGTAGACTCGTGCAAGTGGCTCGTTGTAGCCGTAGAAAAGGCAACGACACAAGCATCGGCCTCCTTGGTAGCCGCAGCAAAGGCGCTCGATCAGTCGCCTTGGGATGTAAAATGCACGGCTACTACTGATGCAAATGATCAGTTCAACAACTACGTTCATTACGGAAACTTCATGGCTGTGAACGGAGTGCCGGCTGGACTAGCCAACCACTACAACAACATCCTGATAAACAAGACGATCGATTTTCCGACTTCGTCCGGAAAGCAGTCGTCTGTCAAGTTGGTGCGAAAGAACCATCGCGGAAAGTATGAGGTTGTAACAGTACGAAACGGACTCGTTTTGCGCCATCACACTTCGTTCGCTGCAACTGTGCCAATTGAAGATGGCTTTGTCATTGCAGCCGGCAAGGCGAAGTACCCGATCATGCGTGCACGTAGCCTGATCGATAGCGGCGCAAAATTGGTAGCGTTGTTCTATCCGGACGAGAGCAATGGACAGACTGCTTCAAACGCTATCGACGAAGCGAACATCCTTGCCAACAAGCTCAAGTACAACCAAGCAGACATCAAGCAACTGAAAGACGTACCACTTCCGTCGTGGTATGTGCCTCCAGGAAAGAAAGGTACTAAGTCCAAGCCGAAGCAGACGAGCGTAGCGATTACTGTGCCGTTGAAGTACATTGACATGGCTACTGCAAACACGCGCGTGCACAAAACCGGAGTTCCGGTAAACCCAGTAGAGACATTCGTAGTATCTGGGGCTGTATACACGTATAATCGGTATGTTCGCATGTTTGACAAAACGGCGGATACAGACAAGTGGCTCGGACAAAACGACTGGATCGTCGCAGTCAATGCGCTTTCTGAACTTTCCAAGCTCACAAAAGTGACAACGACTGACCGCATCTACAACGTATCGGCCGAAGTAGCACGACAACACGATCTACTGAAGCGGGGGTGGAAGACCTTCGATAAGTACGTGGTGGATTGGGCAAGTGCTCCTGCGCTGATCAAGGCCGTGCAAGTAGAAGCCGCAAAGTGGAGACCTGGCGTCGACTACAAGTCAAGCTATATCCAGTCGCAGCTTCAGTTTGTCGTGTGGGCAATGGTAGAAGCCAAAAAAGACCCCCGCATGGACGAGACAAAGTGCTGGACAGTGCTCAATCTCGCCGGAGTAGACAAAGTAGTACGCGAGCTGATGGACGCGTCTGTCAACAACAGCTCCTACGGGTACGGGGGTGGTCCGCCACTATCGCTGATACATTTCTCTACCTTGCGGAGCTTGTTCCCTGACATTCCAGAAGTCAAGGTGACTACGGTACGTTCGTACGTGACCATCCATGACTTGGAAGTGTCGTGGGAAACTAAGTTTCCTGCGATTGCCACGTACAACGCCCAGTTGTCAAAACAATTCATCACCGCGAACCCCAGCAAGCTGCCGGAGCTTCTCCGGTTCTTGTTCTCCTAGGAGATGAAATGAACGGAATCTCGTATATCGAAACAAAAGCAGGACTGTCGATGGTGCTGAAAGGGAAGCCCTATTCCATCAGCCGCGACAACAAGCACTTCGAGGAAGTCCGCAATCTGGTGACAGCCTCCAGCAATGCTACCGAAGATGCTGTGCTGGATGTGCTGGAACGCGACGAGCGCCGCCTGAAACAGAAGCTCGGCCTCACCGCCAACATGTACTACGCTGGCGGAGTCATTGTCTTCAACGGGGAAGTGCTGCACGGCTACGCTTCCGACTGCCTCATGAAGCTGGTTACGGAGAACCGTAACACGGCTCCGCTGGCCAACTTCGTCGAGAAGCTGCAGAAGAACCCGTCGAAGCGCGTCGTCGATTACCTGTACGCGTTCATCGAGCACGGTGGCATGCCCATCACGCCCGACGGCGATTTCCTTGCGTACAAGAGGGTGCGCGACAACTACAAGGACTGTCACTCGGGCACGTTCGACAACTCGGTAGGCAAGGTATGCGAGATGCAGCGCAACCGCGTCGACGAGGACCCGAACAACACGTGTTCGTCCGGACTGCACGTCTGCTCGTACGCGTACCTGTCGCACTTCGGTGGAGAGCGCGTGGTAGTGTGCAAGATCAACCCTGCCGACGTCGTGGCTATCCCGGCTGACTACAACAACACCAAGATGCGCGTGTCGCGCTACGAGGTCGTGGATGAAGTCACCAAGGACGTGCCGAAGAAAGACGTGCTGGGCGTCATCGGACGCCACAACGTGGTGGCAGACGGCCGCTTCAAGGTCATGTCGACCAACGAGTACGGTACGTCTCGTGAAGAGCAGTCCTTCTTCTCGATGGTCGAAGCGAAGCGTGCAGCCAACCACATCTATGACTCCTCGACGAGCGTGTGCTCGGTGGAGATCATCGATGAAGACGGCATGGTCATCCTGACTCTCGACGAGAACGGCTGGAACTAAGACGCTGGGGAGCGCCGGTCCCATCCCGGGCCGCAATGACGGGACGAGAGGGTGCAAGGCCCTCATCTACATGTGGCGCGGAACCAACCAGGTGCCTTGTAGCTGGAAGGGACTTAGGCGGTAGTCCAAACCTGCCCAAGTCGGTGAAGCCGACACAACTTCTTGGAGTGTGCTATGCTTCTGGACTTCGATCCAACTTGGAGTCCAGACGTGAAGAACATCACATCGGGTAGCCACAGCCGTCTTTCGACGTTCAAGCTGTGCAAGAACCGAGCCAAGCTAGCCTACGTAGACAGGATCCCAGAGCCCGAGCGGGCACTCCCTGCAGGCAAGACCGAGCACCCAAACGTGCGAGGGGAGAGGGTACACACAGCCGCGGAGAAGTTCGTCCAAGGCGGCGTGGAACTGGTCGACGAGCTCAAGTCGTTCGAGGTCGAGCTGGTGCAGATGAGAGAGCTGCACAAGCAAGGCAAGGTCAGCTTGGAGGGTGAGTGGGCCTACGACAAGGACTGGAATCCAGTGTCGTGGCAGTCCTACAACGTCTGGATGCGAATCAAGTGCGACGCGGTAGTATTCATGTCGCCAGAGCACGCCGTAGTCATCGACTACAAGACGGGTAAGCGCTTCGGCAACGAGGTAAAGCATGCCGAGCAGATGCAGCTATACCAGCTGGGTGCATTCCTGCGATATCCCAAGCTGAAGCTGGTCGACGTAGAGCTGTGGTATACTGACCTTGACGAGCTCCACCCAATGCGGTTCCGCAGGGATCAGGGGCTACGGTTCGCAGCCAAGGTCGAGTCTGACATGGCTCGAATGATCAGTGAGGAAGTGTTCCCACCCAACCCCAGCGTGTACAACTGCCGCTGGTGCCCGTACAAGCCTACGGACAAGGGTGGTACAGGACACTGGGCAGTGGGTGTCTAGTCCATAACCGCACGGCCCAGCCTGACCAGCAAAAGTGTAGAGGTCCCGTAGCGGAGGAACCAAGCCGGCGCCGTGCGACGGACGGGCTATGGTGGGTGAGAAATGTGTCCTGGGTCCCTGTCCCCACCCTTCGGGGACCCAAGATCAATGTACGTCTGGGTGAGTGGCTGAAACCGCCTGGCTGTAAACCAGGTCCTCCTAGCGGGGCGCGGTGGTTCGAATCCATCGGCGTGCACCAGATTCAGGAAGGTTGGCAGAGAGGCCGATCGCAGCGGGTTGCTAACTCGCCGAGCGTAACAGCTCCGCTGGTTCGAATCCAGCACCTTCCGCCAAATTCGCATCAGTAGCTCAGTTGGCAGAGCACCCGGCTCTTAACCGGAAGCGCCTTGGTTCGAAACCAAGCTGATGCACCAGTACTGGATGGGTTAGCCGAGTGACGGGCCTAGCGGCAGCGGTCTCGAAAACCGAAGGGCGGCTTCGCCGCTGTGTGGGTTCGAACCCCACTCCATCCGCCAGAATGCAGCGCCACGGTAGTAGTTAGCACGGCTGTCCCAGCACGTGCGCACGGCAAAACCACGGCGCTGCACCATTTTCCCTGGACTAGCTCAGCGTCAGAGCAATCGGTTGATAACCGATAGGTCGGTGGTTAGACTCCATCGTCCAGGACCATACCCCGTCCAGGGAAGGCCTCTGGGCTTCCGAAGCCTGGGTGGGTGGTTCGACTCCATCACGGGGTACCAGACATGAAATTTCGTTTCGGGAAGACCTGGGAGGCACGCAGAAAAGAGGACGACGCGCGCAGAAACAAGCTGGCTAAGTGGCATCGTCACTTTGCGCTGCTGCCCGTAGTAGTCGACATGACCGGTGACCGCTACGAGTACAGGTGGCTGGAATACGTCGAGCGCAGCATCGAGTCATCGGAGATTTACTACGGCCAATGGGAGTTCCACTCCCCCAGATACCGCCTTCCCAGGACGTGATATACTCCGCCCATTGCCCTTCTAGCTCAGTCCGGCAGAGCAACCGCTTTGTAAGCGGTCGGTCCCAGGTTCGAATCCATGGGTTGGGCACCAAACGCGTCGTGGTCGAGCGGGTAGGCGCCGGACTGCAAATCCGGTTCACGGTGGTTCGAATCCACCCGATGCGTCCAGAATTCGTAGTACAATGCTGGTGTAGCTCAGCAGGTAGAGCGTCTGCTTCGTAAGCAGGGTGTCGGGAGTTCGATTCTCTCCGCCAGCACCAATTCAGTTCCGCAGAACCCGAGCTCGGTGCATGGGCCTGGCTGTTAACCAGTGGCTAGGTAGGTTCGATCCCTACGTGCGGAGCCAACAGCTTTTTTGGGTGATGTTAGGCTAGCGGCCAAAGCCCCCTGATTGTGAGTCAGGGAATCGTGGGTTCGAATCCCACACGTCACCCCAAAGCGCTAGTGGCGCAATTGGCAGACGCGTTCGCCTCAGAAGCGAAATGTTGAAGGTTCGACTCCTTCTTAGCGCACCACACATGGGGGGTGGGCAGGGTACCCGGGGTTGCCTTGCAAGCAGCCAGCCTGGTCGGTCCGAGTCCGACATTCTCCACCAGTTGATACGTGCCGTAGCCAGCCGGCCCCAAAGTGCGAGTTCATCGCCGCAATGATCATTTCATAAGGAACAGTTACCATGAAGTATCGACAGCAAACGATCCCGTATTTCGGGGTCGTCTAATCCAGGCAGGACAGCGGGCTTTGGACCCGCGAATGCTGGTTCGAGCCCAGCCCCCGAAGCCAGACGACTGGGGAGTGGTGCGAGTGGTCGAAGCCCTCCGGCTCTGAACCGGAGACCCGTACAGGGACGCGTTGGTTCGAATCCAACCTCCCCCGCCAGAAAGGACGTGTGCTATGATTCGCAAGTGTCACTGCAAGCATGAGTTCCAGGACAAGGTGTACGGCGCAGGAATGCGTGTGCACAACCAAGGAAACAAAGAGGCCCGCTGCACTGTGTGCGGTGCGAAGGTAGAGATGGCCGCTCCGAAGAAGGAGGACAAGAAGTGAGAACAGATCGACCTAGCCCAGAGAACACTCTGGGTGTAATGTCAGCCTGGTAGACGGCCGAGCCCGGAACTCGGAGGCCGCAGGTTCAAATCCTGCCACCCAGACCAGAATGCATCGGCTGCCCGAGCCGTTAGGTAAATGATCGTTAAGACGATCAGCCAATCGCCATGGAGGCGGGGGTGCAAGGGAGCTGAATACGCACCGGTAGCTGAGACGGATTAGCAGCGGATTGAAACCCCGCGGAGGGTCGTTCGATACGATCCCGGTGCACCAGAACAAGTCGACTTAGCTCAGTGGAAGAGCAACCGCCTGTCTAGCGGAAGGTCAGGGGATCGTTCCCCCTAGTCGGCGCCAAGCGGGGCACGCGGCGGCGTGTAACGGCCTTCCAAGCCGAAAGACAGGGTTCGACTCCCTGGCCTCGCTCCAGATTCGCGTCCTTAGCTCAGGGGTAGAGCTACTGCCTTACAAGCAGAAGGTCGGTGGTTCGAAACCATCAGGACGCACCAGAGCAGGGGGCGGCGGAGGTTCGATTCCTCTCGGTCCGCAAGGAACGTAGCTCAGTGGCAGAGCGCCCCCATCTTTCAGTTGCGGCGTGTGAGAAGCCCGGTATCTCAGGAGGCTCATAACCTCCCGCGCAAGCCTCGAGGGTTCGAATCCCTCCGCCGCTACCATCAATGCGTGGCCACCTGCCTGACGAGCATCGACTCGTCTAGTCAACGGGTCGTGTGGCTGCGCTCCAATTCGTCGCGTCATGCTAAGGGTACGGCAACGAGGCCTTCAACCTCGTGGAGACGGGTTCGAGTCCCTCACGCGACACCACACCCTCGTAGCTCAGTGGAAGAGCACAGGCCTACGAAGCCCGAGGTCGGGAGTTCGAATCTCTCCGAGGGTGCCATTAAACCAGCGAAAGGACGTACCATGAAGCCAGCGATGAAAGACAAATGGGTGAAGGCCCTCCGAAGTGGCAAATTTGAGCAGTGCAATTCCGTTTTGCACGATGGAAAAACAGGATACTGCTGCCTAGGCGTACTGCGGCACGTTGCCGACCCCAAGGACAAGCGGTCGCAAAACAACGACCATGCTTTTCTGTCGCGGCCACAACTGAAGCAGTTCGGGCTTACCGACAAGGTCCAAATTGCTCTAGCCGACCTGAACGACGACAAAGTGCCGTTCGAAGTGATCGCCGGATTGATCGACGAGGCGCTATGATCGTGGACGACGGCGGCGCCGCATTCCCTTGCGAACGCGTGTTGAACAGCTACGGCGAAGTGCTGCGGTACGAAGAAAACGGCATGTTCCTCCGCGACTACTTCGCGGCGAAGGCACTGGAAGGTGACTGGGCATCGCAAAATACCGACACCGGCGAGTTCTCAAACAGCTGCCCACAAGACCTACTGGAGAATCGCGCCAATCTGTATTACCGTATGGCCGACGCGATGCTCAAAGCCCGCAACCAACCAACATCCCCGTAGCTCAGCTCGGAAGAGCAGCGGGCTTCTATCCCGCTTGTCGGGGGTTCAAATCCCTCCGGGGGTGCCAACGTAGTAACAAGGAGAAAGAAATGAGCAAGGAAACGAAAAAGAGCGACACGCACGAAGAGAGGTACATCCACCTGAACGTGGAAGGGCCGCGGATCAAGAACATGACCCTGTTCGCCCGCAAGGAAGATGACGGCACGTGGTACGCCGCAGTCAGCTTCTGCCACAAGGACGACCACTTCGAGCGTCGCATTGGTCGGCAGGTAGCCAGACGTCGGTACTTCAACAAGGATCGTGCGATCCTTGGCAAGGAGTTCACGTACGAGGTTGCCCTCGGCGCCGCGCAAGCAGCTCTGGCCGAAATCGGCTAGAATTCACCAACGGACTTCTGTTCTAACGGCCATGATGCCGGTCTCCAAAACCGTGCGGTCGGGGTTCGATTCCCTGGGAGTCCGCCACATATGAAAGGGATTGCATGAAAGAGCAGTTGCTGGTGAGAGTACCGAGCGGAGTGATCATCGACGTGAACAAGATCGTCGCGATCCTCCGGCAAGAGCTCAACAAGTACGTCATCATCATCGAAGGGCGCCCCGAAGCGGCCATCGTGGACGGTGCTGACGTAGACTGTCTGGTGGAAGCCGGATACGTCAAGACGCTTCAGGCAAAACCCAAGATCGCCGCCTGATGTCCCTGTTCCGCACGGTTCCGCCGATGTTCCCTGACCAGGAAAAGTCGGTGGCCACAGAGATCGAGCTCGGGCGCGTCTTTGACGCGTCTGAGCCCGGCACTGGCAAGACAAGGGTCAGGCTAGAAGTGTTCGCCAAGCGCCGCAAGGCCGGAGGCGGATGCATGCTAGTACTCGCTCCCAAGTCCCTTCTGCGTACAGCGTGGGAAAGCGACGCCCGTAGCTACGTCAACTGGCTTACGGTGTCCGTAGCAACCGCAGAGAACCGTGAAAAGGCGTTCGCAAAGGACGCTGACATCTACGTCACCAACCATGACGCGGTCAAGTGGCTGGCCACAAAGCCGGCCTCCTTCTTCAAGAAGTTCGACTACCTCGTCATCGACGAGTCGTCAGCCTTCAAGCACCACACATCGCAGCGCTCCAAGGCCGTAGCCAAGATCCGCCGGTACTTCAAGTTCCGCGCGGTAATGAACGGCCTTCCCACGCCCAACGGCGTATGCGATATCTGGCACCAGATGTACCTTGTGGACGACGGCAAGAGGCTCGGAGAGAGCTTCTACGGGTTCCGCTCGGCCTCGTGCATCCCGATTCAAGTCGGCTCCAAAGCAAACATGCTGAAGTGGGAGGACCGACCTGGCATCGAAGACGCCGTGGCAGAGCTGGTCAAGGACATCACGATCCGCAACAAGCTGACAGGAGTGCCCAAGAACCACATGAGACCTCCCACTATGTTCTACATGGACAAGGCGCACAGGGAGGCGTACGAAACGCTCAAGAAAGAGGCTGTACTGCAGCTGAAAAGCGGAGAGATCTCCGCCGTCAACGCCGCTGTGCTGGCGAACAAGCTGCTGCAGCTTACCTCGGGCGCTGTGTACGACGAGGCTGGCAACTACCATGTCCTCGACAAGTCACGGTATGAGCTTATTGCCGACCTTGTAGAGGCAAGAAAGTGCTCCGTAGTCTTCATGTTCTGGCAGCACCAGCGCGACCTCCTAGTAGAGGAGTTCAACAAGCGCGAGCTGACTCACATGATCATCGACGGCGATGTATCCGACAGGAAGCGACTAGAGAACGTGCAGATGTTTGAAGCAGGCATGTTCCGTGCAGCTCTGCTGCATCCGAAGTCTGCCGCGCATGGACTTACGCTCGTTCGCGGCAAGTCTACGATCTGGTCTGGCCCGACGCACGACCTAGAGTGGTGGGTGCAAGGTAACGCCCGCATCGCTCGTAGAGGCCAAGTAGACGAGACAGAGACTATTCGCATCCTCGCGGACAACACGTACGAAGAGAAAGTGTACGAAGCTCTCGAGGGAAAGAACGTCAAAGCGTACGATCTTCTCAGGAGCTTGGTCGATGAAACAACCGCGTAGACTCGTGTACATCGACACGAAGAGCAACTACTACGCACGATATGCGGGCAAGGATAGAACGCACGCGTTTGTAGCAACAGAGCACGTAGATCCACTCTGGGTAGAGCTACTGAGAGTGAAGCCAGAAGAATGGGACGACAGTTCCCCTAAGGAGGCAGCATGAAGTTCGAGTTCCCGAAGCTCCGCATCGAAGACTTGCCTATGCCAACGGCTGAGCAGCTGCGTATCCCCCAACGTCGGTCGATACATCTGGAAACGACGGAGTTCGACGAAGGCGTCATCTTGCCGTCGTTCTACAGGACTGGATGGAGAGGGCATCATGGACCGGCCGAACTGTTTTGATACGGACGCACAGTTCGATGAGTACATGGCCATGCTGCTAAAGGCCGTGGACGTACCGGACGATCAGAGGCACTTCTGCTTCGACTGCACGCCTGATCACCAACACCAAATGATGCAAGAGGGAAGATGCGAGTACCCGGAGAACGCGACGAAGTTCGTCCTGATGGACATCATGGGCGAGAAAAGCCTGCAGGGGATCAGGTTCTAGTATCCCTCGACTTCGAGACGTACTACGACAAGGACTACACGCTTCGGAAGCTGTCCACGTCCGAGTACGTTCGGGACCCGCGTTTCGAAGCCCTGAGCTGCGCGATCAAGCTGGACGACGGCCCTACGCTGGTGTACCTCGGGCACGACGACATCCAAGCTGCTCTGAACCAGATCAACTGGTCCAAAGCCACGCTCCTGTGTCACCACGCCCACTTCGATGGGCTGATCCTGTCGCACCACTTCGGCTACGTACCTAACCGGTACGCCTGCACGCTGTCCATGGGACGCGCTCTCCACCCGCGGACAGACAGGAACGACCTGCACACCCTGTCGGTCAAGTACAACGTAATCAACAAGCTGGAAATGCCCGATGTAAAGGGCAAGCACCTTGCCGACCTAGACAACTACGAGCGGCAAGCATTGGTCGAGTACAACGCGACGGACGTCGACGCTATGTACGAGATCTACCTCCTCATGCTTCCGAAGATGCCGTCGTTCGAGATGGACCTGATCGACGTCACCGTACGCATGTTCGCAAACCCAGTCCTTGAGCTTGACACGGAGCTGGCGCAAAGTGAACTGAAGCGCGAGATCGAGGAAAGGGCGGAGATCATCGCGAAGTCCGGAGCAAGCGTAGTAGCGGCGGAGGCCGGGGTCACCCTGAAACCCAAGCGTAAGGGCGAACCGGTAACTGAAGAGATGCTGCTAGCCTCGCCAAAGGCGTTCACCGCCATGCTCAGGTACTTGGGCGAAGAGCCTCCAATGAAAGTGTCGACGTACAACGGGAAGGATACGTATGCACTCAGCAAAGCCGACGAAGACTTCACTGCGCTACTTGAGCACGATGATGAGCGAATTGTATCGCTCGTTGCAGGGCGCCTCGCAGCGAAAAGCACTATCGGTGAAACTCGAGCGGCAAGGCTTCTCCGCGCAGGTTCAGATGGTAAACGGCTCCCTGTCTATCTCCTGTACTGCGGCGCCCACACGACGCGGTGGAGCGGCGGGGACAAGCTCAACTTCCAGAACCTCAAGAAGAAAGGCCAGATTCGACGGGCAATCAAAGCCCCAGAAGGGTACAGCATCGTAGTGATTGATAGTTCGCAGATCGAGGCTAGAGTCCTCGCGTGGCTCGCTGGTGAAGAATGGCTGCTGAAAGCCTTCAAGGACAAAGCAGATCCGTACTGCCAGCTAGCGTCTGACATCTACAATCGCGTGATCACGAAGGCCGACAAAGAGGAGCGCTTCGTAGGCAAGACCGCGACTCTGGGGCTTGGGTTCCAGATGGGAGGGCCCAAGTTCCAGAAGTCGGTCATTGCCCAGTCGCTGAACCAGCTGGGCCGCATGCTCAAGATCGAGCTGAAGGTGTGCTACGAGATCGTGCGCACGTACCGGAAGAAGAACGCCAACATCGAGGCCTTCTGGGACTTCATGCACAACACGATCATTGCAGACATGGGTGCACTTCCGAAGGACGAAGTACGGCATCTGGATAAGAAGCACATCAGCTGGGGCAGGGACTGGATGGGTCTAGATGGTCACCTGAAGCTGATGTACCCGAACACCAAGGTCAAGTTCGACAAGGTAAGTGGAAGAAAAGACGATAGTGGACTGTTTGGCGATAGCAAGGTAGACGACAAGCAGATCCTGAAAGTCGAAGAAGCATCGTACCAGTCCCTTGGATCTCGATCCAAGTTGTACGGTGGCCTCGGTACGGAGAACCTAGTTCAGTACTTGGCCCGCATCGTCGTGGCCATGCAGATGTTGAAGATCGCCAAGCGATATCGTGTCGTGATGATGACCCACGACGAGGTCGCTTTCCTGGCGCGTAGTGATGAGGCAGACGAAGCCCTCAAATGGGGGCTGGAGGTCATGCACACTCCCCCAGAGTGGGCGCCGGACCTACCGGTGGCAGCTGAAGGCGGACATGACACCGTCTACTCGAAGTGACAGGAGACTCGATGGAAGAAAAAGCAAAGCCCAAGACGTTCATGCAGGCCGTGTACGAGGGAGCGTTGCAAGCCGCGAACTCGCCGGAAAACAAGGCAAAGCTGCAAGGCTTTAACCATCCGGATTTCGAGCTGGTGATGCGAACGATGACAGAAGCGCTCGACACACTGCCTCCAACAATCAACATGCATGTCGTGCTCATGGCGACCACATTCATCCAGAATGCGTTCCTCATGGCCTACAAGGACACGCAGGAGCGCCTTGCAGCGACGTCGGTTGGAGGTAATGCATGAGCGTAAGATCGATCGGAACGATGATCGATGAACTGCACGACATCCGCGAGGAGAAGCGTGCCGCAGAGCAGGTAGTGAAGGAGATCGAAGAGCGGTACGCTAAGCTGGAGTCAGAGCTGATCCAGCGTGCAGACGAAGAGGGGATTTCCTCAGGAAAAGGCAAGCTGGCATCGTTCTCAGTAGGCGAGAGCATCATGCCACATGTCAAGGACTGGGGTGCCTTCTACAAGTTCATCTACAAACATGGCTACGGCCACCTGCTGGAGCGGCGTCCTTCCGTGGTCGCCTGCAGGGAACTCTTCGATACCAAGGGCGACATTCCCGGGGTGGAGAAGTTCGTGAAACGGAAGCTCAACCTGAGGACTACAAGCACATGAGTGAAGGTACAGCACTGATCAACATCGAAGAGCAGATGGCACGGGACGTAGCGCTGCTGAAAGGCCGCATCCAAACGCCGAGCGGGCAGAAGATCCGCCTGCTGCGGACCAAGAAGTTCCGCCTGCCTGACGGCACGGAGCACCCGGGACCGATGAACGTGGTTGTTGTCGACTTCGTGTCGGTCAACAAGTTCTTCGACCGCCCGTACAAGGACGGTGAGATCGTGCCGCCGGCATGCTTCTCGATCAACCTTGCCCCCACCGGCATGGTACCGAGCGCCAACTCGCCGGACAAGCAGTCGGAAGCGTGCGATGGCTGCCCGAACAACGAGTTCGGCAGCAAGGGCGACGGCAAGGCCTGCGGCAACCACCGCCTGCTGGCCATCGTGGCCGGTCTCGGAGACCTCGCAAGCGACCCGAAGGCGCCCATGTGGCTGCTGGAAGTGTCGCCCACGGGCCTGAAGCACTTCGACGCATACGCCGAGCGTGTCCGCACGCAGAACGGCCGCCCGCTGTACGGCGTGGTGACGGAGATCTTCTTCGATCCGTCGTCGGAGTACCCGTCGCTGCGGTTCGCGAAGCCGGAGGACAACCCGAACGCTGCGCTGCACTACAGCCGCGTGAAGGAAGCCCGCGAGATCCTGACTCGCGAGCCGGATGTCAGCGGGTACAAGCCGCTGGCGAAGAAGCCGGGCAAGAAGTAAGGAAACCTGGGAACGGGAAGGCTGACAAACCGGCTATGAAGCCTCGGGTGTGTAAGAACCCGGCTAGTCAGGACACGCGCGAGTTCCGGCCGGCCGCGTGTCCAGGCCTTCCCTAGTACCAGACCCACCATGTCGAGAACCGAAAGGAGCGCCATCATGGCGACGAAGGTAAGCAAGGCGGCCAAGGCCGCGGAGAAGACGAAAGAGCTGAACAAGCGGCTGAAGGAAGCCGTGCGCGCCGAGCGCAAAGCGGCCAAGGTAGTGGATGCGGCCCTAGCCAAGCAGAAGGTAGCGATCAGGCGCGTGGACCAGATCAACGCCAAGCTGGCGGCGCTGATGCCTCCGGCTGCGGTGTCGGTGGCGGTTCCCGAGCCCGTGGCAGATAGCCAACCGATCGGTGAGATGCCGGTAACCCTCTCCGTGCCGGGCTAAGCCATGAGAGCAAAGCGAGTGAGAGAGCTCACAAAAGGGCTCGAGAAGTCCCTGCGCCGCAAGGCCAAGCGGGGCTTCTATCAAGCACGCCGGGCAAGTGCAGGCGAGGCGGCTACGGTGACGAAGGGGCTTCCGCCCAACGGCGCAATGCCGCCGCAGAACTGGTTCAAGTCCAGCCCCAAGACACACCTCACTCGCGAGCTTGCGGAGCTGTTCCCCGAAGTGACCGACCGTACGCGCCTCCTGATCCACAAGTTCATGGTGGGGCAGTACGGCGGCACTCGGGAGAACAGAGTACCGCTGATGGGAACGGGCGAAGTGTCCAAGATGTCTCGACCGGACGTCATCAAGAAGATCGAGACGTTCCGCAAGTTCGTAGGCGTGAGCCAGATCGCGAGGATTGCATGAGCGACAGTCGTAAGGCCATGTACGAGGAGCTGCAAGCGACCATGCATAAGGAGATGAAGATGGTTGCACTGGAGGCGCGAAAGGACTCGAATCCAAAGGATGCAGCTGGCTCAGCACGCATCGACTTCAGCCTGTTCGACCCGTTCGCACTGGCTGAGGCTTGCCTTGCCATGGAAGAGGGACGCACCAAATACGGTGCATACAACTACACAGTGGTAGGCGTCAAGTCCCGCACGTACGTGTCGGCGGCAATGCGCCACCTGTTCAAGTGGCTGATGGGGGAAGAGCGCGACCCGAAGACAGGCGTGCACCATCTCGGCAGCACCATCGCATGTGCCATGGTGCTGCTGTCCGCCATCAACCGAAACAAGCTGGTAGATGACCGCCCGCCGTCCGTGAGTGACGCATCTGCCAGACTCGATGCATTCGAAGCGCGCGTGAAGCATGTCCGAGAGGTCTTCAAAGACCACAATCCAAAGCACTACACGATCGAGGACACGCAACATGGCAACAGGACCGGAGAACAGAAGGATCCAGGCAGTAAGCAAGCTGCTGCACCAATCGGTGTACAGAGAGAAGATGCACAATCCCTACCGGGGCGGGACGCCGGACATGTGGTACAGCGGCCCCCGTGGGGACTTGTGGGTGGAGTGGAAGTGGACTCCCAAGCTTCCTAGTAACGACGCTACGCTCGTAGTACCCAACCTGAGCGAGCTGCAGAAGAAGTGGCTGCTGGGTAGGGAGATCGAGCGTAGAAACGTCTACGTCGTCCTTGGTCACAAAGACGGCAACGTGGTGATGAGCATCGGAGCAGCCGTAGGTGGTATGTCCGCGGGTTTCTGCAGAGCGCACTCGATCAGCAACAGGGCGACAGCCCACTGGATCGAGTCGATCTGCACATGAGCACAACTGTACGTCTGGCGCGCGCAGCAAGCGCCATGTCAAGCATCTACAAGATCATCTTCGTGACGATCATGACGTACGAGCTGCTCAAACGGACATTCACCAAGGACTCCAATGATCCACATCAAGGCAATACTCACC